>Ga0098034_1000029_pt1 | contig 81873 bp, 127 predicted proteins | sample 2_EtaG_FD_77062 | JGI IMG/M metagenome (GOLD analysis project Ga0098034, IMG submission 77062) | Marine viral communities from the Subarctic Pacific Ocean - 2_ETSP_OMZ_AT15125 metaG | ecosystem: Environmental > Aquatic > Marine > Oceanic | place: Pacific Ocean | collected 2015-01-07
CTGTACGTTTCTTAAGAATTGCTTCCTCTTTAGCAGCTTCAGCTTCCTTGAATTTAGCATGTTCTCTTTCCATACGAATCTTAAATTCAAGAATATCTACCCGTGCTTGTTCCAATCTCTTAAATAAAGCAAGAAAAGCTGCTTCTTTTTCAGGATTTCCAACAATGACATCTTTAAGTTTGGTGGTTCTTTTACCTGTTAACGGATTAAATTCCGTTACAAGTTGTTTTTCTGTTTCTTTTGCTGCATCTGCACGAGCTTTGAGAACACGAGCTTGAACATCTTTATGAATACGTTCAGCATGATCCATATATCGATCAAAAGCTTCAATATCCTTTGCTGCAATAGCCTTACGAGCTTCAGTTAAAAGCCGATCACGTAAACCAATATAGGCTTTAATTTTACCTCCTTCAGCTACGTCAACTTCAATACGTGTCGTTTCACTCTCAACTTTGGAATCCAATAAACGGTCTGCTTCTGTGTCCTTACGTGATTTAATATCAGAACGTATTTTATCAATTTTACGTTTGGTACCTTCTAATTTGGATTCCAACGCATCAAAAGGTTTTTTCAATCCATCAACAAGATCATCAATAGTTTTCCCAAAAGAATCTTTAAAACCTGCGTCCAAACGATTGATACCAACTTCAAGACTAGCTATGAGGGTTAAGAGTCCACGATTCGCTGATAAAATATCATTAGCAAATTTCTGTGAGGATTCTGCTAATTTATCATTAAAAGTATCTGCTTCAAAAGCTGCAACATGAAGTGAATTTCCAAATCTTGCCGTTGCTGCTGCAGCATCTGCCAATTCAAATGCAATACTTACGGCTACAAATGCAACACTTGCAGTAGTTAATGATTTTAATGAAGCTGTCAAAGCACGTATACCTGTAGTAGCTTTTGAACTACTTGCAAAAAGACTCAAAAAAGATTTACCAAAACCTATATTTGCAACAATTGCTGCACGTACAGCAACAGTATAAGAAACAAAAACTTTAATACTTGTTTTCAATGTTATTTTAATTTTCTCTAAAATTATGTCAGCACCACCTGCTGCTTCAGCAACACGAACAAACGTTTTGAGAATACTATCACCCATTTTTGCAAAGAAAACACGAACCTTCTGCGTTTGGATCTTAGATCGTCGTCCAAGACCTTCCATACTTTCTTCATAAGCTAATCCAAAACCTTTAGCAGTTTCAGTCAATTCTTTCATTTCATCTTTAAGATCACCAGACGTGGCAACAACACCACCCATCAATCCACGAATACGTCTGAAAAATTTAGTTAATTGACCTAAACGATTTCCACTTTTTTCAGCTTCTTTACCTAGTTTTGCCATAACTTCTGCATAACCAAAAGTAGCAAATGCATTTTCAGCAGAAGTAACACCCCATTCTGTAAAAACAGCTTGCAATTCTTCAGAAGGTTTCAACATAGCAAGAAAAACATTCCTCAAGAATGTCATAGCTTCTGCAGCTGAAACACCACGTTTTGTTGTCAATGAAATAGTTGCAAGAACTTCTTTAAGTGTAACACCTAATTCAGATGAAAGAATGGTAACACGTCCAAGTGTTTCTGCAATATCTTCCAAACGTAAGCGACCTTCAACAACAGTTGCAAACAATAATGCATTCACATGTGCAGTAGATGCAGCACTTAATTTATAAGAATTTAAAGCAGCAGTTGTTGCACTAACTGAAGTATTTAATTCTGTCGCAGCAACAATAGAGAGTTTAATTTCTTGTCGCAAAAAACCAGTTGTATCACCAGCATCAACAATCTGATTAGACAAAGATTGATAAGCTGATTCAGCTGCTGTCAATTGCTCAACACCAAAATCTGTGGATAATCCACGAAGTTCTTTTGACCACTCTCCAACAGATAATGCATTACGATCTGCGATCGTACGAATTTCATGAATTCGTATACTAAATTCTTCAGCTGCTTTGGTTGCAGATATCAAAGCTTGTGCTGTTCGTAAAATTGCACGATGAACAGCAGTTGCCAGAATGACACCTGAAAAAATTCTCCAGACACGTGTCATATTGTCAATATTCTTGGCACTTCTTTTATAACCTGTATTCTGTTTGTTAACAACAGTTTGATTGGCCAAGAGTTGTTTGTTCAACTCAATAAGAGCAGTTGTTGCAATATTAACTTGAGTTGTAAATAATCCTAAACTAGTGACAGCCCGTTCAATAGCCTTTCTACTTAAAACAAGACTCTTCGAAGCAGCTCTAAATCGTTCAGTAAACTTTTCTGCAGCATCTGCAGCAGTACGTAAACCAGAACGTGCACGTCCCGCATGATCTGCGATCGCAGACATACGATTAGCTGCTGTTTTAGATACTGTACCAAGATTTCTAATATGTTCAGTGGTTTTAGGCAAACGTGTATTTAAACCACTCAAAGATGTATTAACATCTTTGAGTTTGGTTCGAAAAGTTCCTAACTTTTCAATTGCTTTTCCTGTAGCCTTAGTTTGAGCACGTGTAGCTACATTAGAAGCAGCTACTTTTTCTCTCTGCTTATCAATAGCTTTAGCAACTTTATTGATTGAATCAATAGCTTGCTTAGCATCAATAACATATTTCTGTGTTGACTGTTTACCCATTAGACATCCACCACAGTAAGATTAAGAGAAACAGGTAATCTTCTTTCAATAGCTCTATCGACTTGTGCAAAAAACGCGTCAGTTGCAGGATTATTCAAAGCATCCCGCCCAACCATTGCGGCACCGTTATAAAACTCATGTTCCATATAATGTAATACTGTTGTAGACCATTGAAATTCATAAATAAAAGATCCAGGATCAGACTTATCATCCTTGATTTCAAATTCACTTTTTGCTTCACCTGCACCCACGTCTTGTATAGTCTCTTCCAAATGACTGTAATATGGTTTCCTTATCGGTCGTATATTAACACTGACACGAAGAAAACGTCCTAAAGGTCTAAGTGTCCCTTTTGCCATCCCTGTCTCAACAGGTACACCTTCAGCAAGCCAAGCTCTTAACCATTTACGTGCAGCCTCACGAATAGTCTGACCTAAAATCCGATCAGTTCTTCGTGAAACATCTACACGATTCATTTGAACGGCTTGGAGACCTTTGCCAAATCTAAGCACGTTTAACCCCTGCTAAAACAACACTTTCATGTTCTTTGTATTCTTCATACTCACGACCATGTTCATATTGTAACATAGCTTCTTGATACCACCAACTATTATCTTCCCATTTAGAAGCTATGTCTGGGGGGAGGATTCCAAATCGCTCACAGGCTCTCCAGATGGTATAGAGTTTTGTTCTTCCGTCGGGGATTCGGAAACTTCCTGATCCATTTCCGTCGACGTATCTGTAAAAAGATCAGAAGCTTCTTCTCCTCTTTTTTCTGTTGGCACATTGGCGTCAAAAACACAAGAAATTATTATATCCACTTCTTGTGCACTAAAACAACTCTCCATCTCTTCACGAAAATTCTTCCAAGTTTCAGGTTTCTCCATGTCAACAGTATCCCATACAAGATCGGGACTTGAAGACAAAGATGTCAAAACCATCCAATTAGTTTTTCTATCGGCCCAAATATCCAAACTTTTCAAAAAAGCAGGATCTTCTTTTAATTGTTCCTTTGTTCCTGTTTTCACGTCATAAGATGCAGGAGGTTCAGGTTTTGGACACATATCCGTAAAAGATTGGAAAGAAAGTACTGGGCCTGCAAGTAGACCTAGATTCTTACCATCACGAAATACGGGGATGGTAAGAGGTTTGGGCGGTTGAATAGTTTTACCTTGCAATTTCATAATAGACCTTTCTATGAGGCCGTTCGGATTGACGTTGGAGAAACAGCCTTACAACGTCCAGAAATATCCAATTGGCCAGCTTGAAAATCACCACCAACTTCCTCAACACGAAATTGAGGAAACGTAACGAGTTCATTCAAAACAGTACCACAGTCTGCTGTGATATGTACTTGAATATCAATGCAATACGGTTCACATGCATCACCAGTTGTGACATGTGCAGATGCAGCACCCTCCTTTTTCAAAAATTCACGAATTGATACGAGTTCCCCTGTAGAAGAAATAACTTTGTCAAATCTCCCTTGGAACGTAACAGCCATCGGAACATCATCTTCATCTCGAACTGATCCTGTTGCAATATCACCTCGATTTGGAATATACTCACGAGGAGTAGATTCTGTCCAAGTGTAATTGCCATCATCCATTTTAAGATCCAAAGTCAACGGTGTTCCAGTACCATCAACAAACGTAACAATTGAGTTCTTAAGTGAGACTTTTGCCGGTTCGGTCATTTGAATTCTCCTAGAATGTCCAGAAACCCTGGTAATGACTTTCGACCGATGCCTGTTCGACAGGTGTATCAGGACGAAGTTTACCAAAAAATGTAACGTCTATTTCCTCGTCATTTTGCGGGCGTAACTGGAGTTCACCGATTCTAGATCCATCGTTAGCAGCATCATCCGCGACATCTCCATAACGAAAAATTTCAACACAAGACACGAATTTCGAGGCAGCTTGACCTGTTAACTCATCCATACCGTAGATAGACGGATTTGAATTATCTTGAAGGTTAACAACGAGTATATTAACCTCTGTGTTGATTCTGAATCTACTTTTAGTTACTTCACGTATAAATGGTCCATCAATCCTTAATTCAAACCATTTTTGCTTGTCTTTCGTTCTTCTTTCTTGTCCTTCAACATGTACATGTTCAATGTCTTTTAAAGCATTGTAAAAATGCTTCACAAGAGATGCACGTACCCAACGATTCAATTGTGAAGGATAACTCATAAAACACCTACAATTGTATCATTGGAAATGACAAGTTGATGTTGAACAGTTCTAGAAATTATTTGATGTGGTAATTGTTCATTTATACGACGCAAATACATGATAAAACCAGCTTTATGATCTAGCTGTTCATACTTTTTAATGTTATAGCGAACACCGTCAAGAACGATGTAAAAACTAAGATCCATTTCAAAGTTATCAGCTAATTTTTCTCCTGGCCAATCAATTATTGCAAAACGATCACCAACTTCAAATAATCCACCATACGTGAAATTTTTGTTTGCAGCAACATAAGCAAGATCATATTCAAACTTCTCAGAAGTCATCGCAGCCCAAGAAACAAATTTTCTGAGTTTTATCTGCGTACGAGTTGCGACACCAGATTTTCCTGTTTCTGGATCAAATGTAACACCTTCCTCGTATTTGTATAACTCGGCTTTCACACCATAACGCATACGTAAGCTATACAGAATTTTCCGCATATCTTGTCGTTTACGTTTTTGCTCTTGAGAAAGTCTGAACATGATTTCTCCACTAACCCTGGGGCCAAATAGCCCCAGGGCGATTCCAGATCCTAACCAAGCAAAACGCCACCACGGGCAACGTCCAATTGCTTGATGCCGAACAGTCCACCAACGTTGACTCGCGTACCTTCCTTCACATCATCGTACGCCATGTTAACACGCAATGCAATGTTCTCAAACATATCATTGGCAGAACGCACCCCTGTACCTGCCGGTGGCAAAGCCAACGGACGATTCACGAGTGTCAAAGCTTCACGTTGATATGCGAAGTTGTAATCACCATCAGGACCAAGGCACACAATGGCATTGTTGTCGATCGCCGCATCAAGAGGACGATCCAAAAGTATCGTTGTTGACGAAGCTTGAACGATACTGTATTCACCAGGGAGCACAGTACCACCAGAAGTTTTGAAACTGACCAGTTGTCCCTCTTGTGGAACACCTGCATCAATCACAATTTCCTTCATCCAATTGGCAGGATAACCATCTGATGCCGCCAAGTGAGTCTGACCTACAGCAATGGCAACTGCTTGATTGACAAGACCCGTTGTGTACGCTTGAAGAACCGCACCACTGGCAACAGCATTCAACAACGGACGATTCAAGGTCAACGTATACGGACCAGTGCCCGCACTAGCAGTCACACGCAAAGGAGTCATATCACCAACTATGGTGATATAAGCACCGACTGTAACAGCAGCAGTTGAAGAAACACTTGTTGCTCCTGCCAAAGCAGCTGCAGCAGTCGTGGTAGCAGTTTCTTTTCCAGCATTTCGAACACTTGGAGTATTCAATTCAAGAAAAGTATTCCATCCTGCCACACGACCCAACATCGCATCACGCAAAGCAGTACCATCATCACCAATCTTCTCAGCCGACTTGAACAAATCAGTCTTCTGCATCATTGTTTCTGACCGTGAAGCCAGACCCAACCAACGATTTTGAAGACCAACTTTGTTCGTGTTGAATACTTCACGCATATCCAACAGATAGTCATGCGAGTTGGTTTTGGAAAGAGTTCCAAGACCACCTGCACGATTGCCAAGAAATTGATAAACTTGACCACCCAAGCACTAATCCAAAAGACGGGAGTTTCCTCGCATCGCCGGAACCAAATACTCATCCAGAAGATCAACAAACGACTTGCTTTGCTCACCATCACCAATGATAAATGAGCAGTAAACTCGTTGATTGAGCTTTACTTCAATGTCCGTCGCAGCAACGTCTTGATCCTCAACGTCATCAAGATCATTTTGCTTTCGTTTTCCGGTCAATTCTGCCGGTTTGCGAGTGTGAATCGTTTCACCGAATTGTGCCACCAACGGATCAAAATCTCGATGTACTGTTGCACCATAAATCATTTGTTCCGACAGAACACGTACGGATTCACGGGCCCACACTTCCGGGATGAATGCATCCGTATCATTCGCATGAAAGCGACTAATACCGAGAACGCAATTGCGTCGATTGTAACGTTTGCTACTCCGACTGATTTTCCAACCACGATCTCTTGAACCACGAGATTCACATTGACCACGGCTATGCGGACGAGAAATGCTTTTCGCTGACATATTTCACCTCTGTTGAAATTTGGATTTACCTTCTTGACTCTTTTTCCTCCACGCATCATAAGCAGTAGCCCATTCCTCTTGAGTGGAGTAATCCTTCCGTTCTGGGGGTTTGTTTGGGTTAAATTGACCTTCTACACCACCAGCTCCACCCTTTGGTGGATCTCCTGTACCTGATTTGGACTTATGCTTGAACAAATTTGAGTTCAAACCATCTTCCCGGATTTTAGCAAGAGCTTCTTTCACGGGAAGTGAAAAAGATTCTTGTTTCTTTTCCGCATTCAAACCAGTAAACGTTAATGTTGGAACAAAATCTTCCGTGGGGTTCCCTTGTTCATCTTTCCCTTGAACATTTTCAGTCGCACCGCTGAACATCATTTGGATCTGTGAAACATTTTCAGCACCATGCTCGACAGCAGCGTCTGCCAAGGCTTGAGTGATACTAGATCCATGAAAACGTTTTTTCCAAAGATCACGATCTTCGGTCAACATTTTTGTATCCTTGTCATATTTCTGCGTAGCTGCTTTTGTTGCTTTTACTGTTTGCTCTTTTTCTGTCAACATTGACGTTTCAAGAGCTTCGATTTGTTGGGCAAGGGAATCTTTTGCAGCAATTGTTAGATCAGAATTACTCTTAAGAGTACCAAGTTGATCAATCAACTTCTGTTTCTCAAGTTTCTCTCCCTTAACACGTTTTTGAACAATATCATTCACTTGGGCTTGAGTAAATGTCTTTTCACTTTCGCCTGCTGGAGAATCGCCTGCTGGAGAATCGCCTGCTGGAGAATCGTCTGCTGGAGAATCGTCTGCTGGAGAATCGCCTTCCATGTACTGAAGAAGACGCCACCTCGGTAAAAAATACTTTTTTGCGGGCAAACTTTTCATAATTCTTCCTAACTAACGCGACTCAATTTTACTTCATCGCCTGGCAAAAGATAAGGGACAAGATGCCGCCAAGCTACGGCACTAGGAATTAAATGAGCCTTGGCAATCTGTGCCATATCAGGATCTTTTCGCAAACGGCCAGCACCGAAGGAGGTCGCTACTTCTCCGATTTGTTCCGCCTCTAATTCCACATCCCTACCATGTACTACTAATTGGTATGCAATTTCATATGTTGCCAGTTCGATTGCCTCAGGAACAGTTGTATCTGTCCCACGAGGAAATTCAAGAACTTGAGCAGCATCATTCTTTGCACCAACAAAATTAAGATTTTCGATCAAAGCTGTTGCTTTTTTCAAGCCTTTTGTTTTTGTATCTGAATCATATTCATTCCAACCTTCATCCTCAATACGATCATTGAGGACGTAAGTATCAGCGGCGGCAACTGTTCCATAAAATGTACTCATTCTTGATTCTCCGCACCTTCACCACGTGTCTTTTTACCATCTTTTTCATCTGGTTTCTCTTTATCAAACTCAGGTGCACCACGGTCCCCATCAGCATTTTCTGGACCACCTTGTGCTTCTAAAGTAAGTTTGATACGTTCAGCACGATCTTTCTTAGCTTGATTTACAACATCTTTCTTGAAACCAATGGCAACTGCCGCCGTTTTATCGTCGACAAGCCCAGCTTCATGAGACGAAAGAATGATTTGTGGATCGGATGTAAGTGTGTCCGCAGTATCAATTTCTTTATGAATTGTTTTCAAGGTATCTTCTGGAATATCTCCACCCACAAGAATTGTGGCAATTTTCTTGGAAATTGTTTTGCGAAATTCAGCAGAAGGAACTTTATTTTGTAATTCCTCCAACTCTCCAGCTTCATCCCTTCGATCTTTATCATTTTTAAGATTATACGTTTTTGGATAGGTTACTTGGATCTCAGATCCTTCACCCTCAAAAGCACGCCAATGTACGCCTATCTCTCGTTCTAGACGCTGTAGCAAGAGTCCAATGAAAGATAATGATGATTCCAAACTACGACTATCAAATTCTTGTGAAGAAGCTGATTGTCGTCTGGGACTCATACTTTGAAGATTGAGGTTGAGAAGATTGCGTATGTCTTTTTTAAGTTGCTCACCCTTTTCCATACTTACACGAAGTGTATCAGGATCAGGAGAGATGAATCCTGGTTTTTCTAGACCTTTACCAATTCTTCGACCTTGACCTTGACCCAATTTAATTTCTTTTGGTGCAGATGTCTTTGCCTCTGCTTCTGTTCCTGTGTCATTAGGTAAAGCTGTTTTTGCAAATGTTTGTTCTGTTCGTGGATCAAAAAACTCGTAATAAAATGTAAAATTAGCTTTCGTTGCAAAAGATACGTCAGATGATTCAAGATTCAAAAGTGAAATTTGATAATCTGCAACATCGATAAGTAGACTATTATCCACTTCTGCCATTGCAAACGGAATTTTTTCAATATCCAACATTACATCATTTAAGATATGACCATCAGGATCAAAACGACGAAAACGTACACCGTCTGCTACTTTGTTATAAAGACGGTAATTGGTTATCGGTGTACTAGGAAGTCCCCATTCATCATCAACAGTTACAGTTTCTTTTAACAATAAAGCTGTGAATCCATTTATTGGACGAACAGGAGCCCAATTCAAAATATCTTCTGCAACAAAACGTACAAGATAAGGTCGTTTTGTACTTTTATCTCGTAAAGTTGATCCAAGATCAGTAAAATTGTCTACAAGCACACCAACACGTTGCATTATTAACATTTCTGCAAGTAATTGTGTACCTACAAACTCACCCATAGATGAAGTTTCAAAATCAACTCCACCTTCAAGTCCCAAAATTGCATTTTGATAACTTTTTGGTCCACCAACTCTATGAACATCGCCCACACGTTGAAAAACTGAATTTTTAATATCATTGATTGCTGCCTTCCCAAAAGAAGGTGCAAATGCAATTGTTTTTCTAGCTAGTAATTCAGGATCGGATTCACGATCACTAAGTTTTACAAGATATTTATTGACAAAATCTTTTCCACCTTTGAATGCTAATCGCCATTTTACCCAATCTGTCGACATCCTAATATAAGACGCATGACGTTTAGCAATTATAGTGGCTGTTTCTAAAGGATTTACTGCTCTTTGTACCATTAGTATAGATCCGTTATGGTTGAACTTTGAGCGATACTTGTTGCCAATGGTAGAGCGATCTCAGCATAAGTGTCAGCATGTGCAAAGTGATCTGGCTTCACATTTTTGTAGACACCGTACTTATTTCCCCATTTATCTTCTTGAAACACACGAACGGGTTCACGTATGTGACTTTTGAATTCAAGACTAATGTCAACAGGTATCTGAACACTTCCATTCTTATAACGTCCAAGTGAAATGTCCATCCAAGCAGTTCGGTTGACTTTTATGCTGGCGGCATCTTCATCAATGATTGCTTCACGTCCTGACTGAGAAAATAAATAGTCACAAAGTAAAGCACGTCCCCAAATCTTTTGTACAAATCTCAAAGCTGATCGTCGTTCCGGTTCTGCATCAATTACAACACCAAGACATCCATATTTTTTAAACCATTCAAGAGCTTCTTCAAAATCATCTTCACCATTTGAAACATTTCCACTGGTTGTCTTTGCTTGAAGAATTCTAGCTGATGCTAAATCATTGATTGCCATTGCTGGCATCCAACCTTCAAGTGTAAATTCCTTGATAACTGTATGTAAAACTGCACCGACATCAATTCCCATTGTTGGAATAACTTCACGTGCAGATGATGGACCACTGTGATATCCACCTGTGCAATCCATCAAATTTTTCTCAGTTACTCTTGCTCCTTCTGCCTCATAAGTAAGTCCACCTTTTGAGTTCCACCATTCTTGAGCACGAGTTGGATCACGGTCCGCTAAGAGTTTTGCATATGCTAATTTTACAGGATCTCCGACTCGTGCCATACTGTAAAATTGACTAACATGAAATCCTCGTACGTCTCTGTTAGAATGTGAAGGAATAAAATGAGCCGTTCCACCTCGATCTCGATGCTTTAACCAAGGTTTATAAATTTCTCCATTTGGACGTTTTTCAATTGGTAGTTTACCCTTACATTGCATACATTGCAAGTAAGAATTCACTATACCTTTGTCTGTTAGAGACTCAGCAGTAACCACAAGAGAATCAGGAAATTCCAACTCAATGATTCTGTTACAGAGAGGGCAGTTGAAATGAAAGTGTTCTTCTGTACTGAGAATGTATTCACCATTGATCCCAAATCCATCAATTGAAGGTGTACTGAGAAAAATCAAGATTATTTGTACTTGTCCACTTTGTCTTTCTTCAAGTAATGCAATACTTGCTGGTGGCATTTCATCCATTTCATCGACAACGATCAAGGGTGTCGGAATGGACTTCAGTTTACTTCGACTATGACTTCCACGTACATATAAAGTATTACTTCCAGCACGCTTCAGTCTGACATTATTGACATCTGAGAAAAAACCTCGCAAATGTGGCGATAATTCTAATGCAGGATCAAAACGTCCAGCTGAAAAGTCTCCAGCATCATCAGACGTGGGTAGAATATACAAGCAATCAAAACTGTTTACATCCATGTTATAAAAAGTTAAATTCATTGCCCATTCGGTATAACCCATTTGAGCAGCTTTTTGACCAACAGTCTTTTCTGCTTGCGTATCATGCATCTCCAATAGCCAAGGATGATGATCAAAACTCCATGTACCAGGAAAAGGTTTTCCCATTACACGGTATTTCTCTGCCCATTTTGAACAACTTTTGACTGTCCTTCTTTGCAATCCTGCTGAAATTTTGGCAGCTATTTCCTCTTGAAGTGTTATCATATGGCTTTTGGAAATTGTTTTTGAAGAACTATTCTTTGATCTGAAATCTCTTCTCGTGTTAAATCATCGTCTATACCAGCTAACTTATCAGCTTGGGTTTTACTATAGCCTTTTGCTTTTAGTCGAACTGCTTCACTGACTTTTTGACCATGGATTGGTTTTTCTTTCTTTGGTTTCTTTGCCATCACACTGGACTCTCTATGATTTCTTCGGACCATGAAACGAAGTAAGCCGAATCCGCCTCGATCTCGTCGAGTATTTCCTCGCTACATACGATTTCGACAGTGTATTCGTTTGGAGCGGGCGGTATGTTCGCGGCAAGTTGCTGCGTTACATCCTCACACAAGACATCATGATCGTTCGCAAGTTTAGGATGCCATGATGTCTTGCCGGTTGCATCTGGACCAGAAATCCAGGAGGTAACAACGTGTGCTCTATACATTGATAATGCTCTCTGACTGATCCACAGCAAAACAAGCCCACTTCAAAACTCGATCTCCCGTCGTGTACAAAGCGAATCCATGCTTGGTGCTCGTGTTATGTGCCGACGAAGAGTACGTCATCCCTTTGCCGTTTGTTAAGCCGAACAACATGTCATCGCCGTCAAGTTGCCAACTACCATGAGGTGAAGCGGTCAAGTCAGCATCCACATCTACTGCGTTGCGTTGATACCATATTCCGCCGGTGCATTCGTACAGGTATGCTATACCATTACCGTTGTAAACTTGCAACTGCCACATATTGTCGGAATCAGTGTACCGAGCAATGAATATCCCATACCCGGATGCTGCGGGAGTCCACTTCATGCTGATGAAGATGTCCGCTTCGCCGCATTCAACGGCGTGATGCCGATAGGCATCGGAGGCTTCAACCTGTTCAACACCATTGCTCACGATTTCGGTATCCGTGAGTCCAGACTGAATCCATGCCGTTGCCGTGCCACTTGCCGCGTTCTCCCATCCGGCACCATCTGTCGATCCAAGATCGCTTGAGTCCGCACGATCAAACGTGTCACTTTGCAGCGGTGTCGGATACCATGTATCTTCAGTGATGAACACTTCACTGAAATCCCCGATGTTGCTATATCCCGTACACGTCCAATGGTATAACCCGTAATTGGCGTAATCCCGAGCATAGACGAGCTTGGTAACACCCGACTGCTTCAGAAGAAAATAGTGACCAAATGGGTCCGGCCTTGGGATCATGTAAAACTCAAACGGCTCTGATGCCACGTAGGGAGTTAGGATTGAACCCGTTCCAATTATATTCAGAGCATCTGCTGTGCCCCGTGAGATTCCGTCAGGTGCCCAGCCTGTTATCTTGTTGGCACACATTCCAGCATACACATATGTGTCAAATCCGTTCGGAACTTTCATCCCCCATATGCAACCGGGGGAAGCGTTGACTGCATACGTGTCGTCGGTTGCCCATACTTGCTTAAACCAACCGACAGCCGATGTGTCATCAGTTAAATTCCCGTCAACAATTGACCATTGAGCACCGTCAATTTGCGTAAGAGCCAGCGTGCCCGGCCCAGGTTCGCACGTTCGCGGCGATGCGATCGGTGCGGCTTCCGGCGTGGTAAATTGGTCACGTAACAAATATGCAATACCCCCTACAGGATATTCACGACTACTCAAACCTAGTCCCATGCCTAAGTCTCTCATACGAAGTACATCTCCAACGGTAGTCCTTTGATCCATGTAACTCGACGTTTTGAAATTGATTTATTGTCGATATCTTCCCCTTCACCTGTAACATAACCTGCGACACTGGCAGAAACTCCCTTACCCATCAATTTTGCTTTGGATTGAGCTTTTTTGATGGAATTAGGTTTATATTTCTTTCCTTTGTGTTTTGGTTTCTTTCCAGAGGTGACTGGTTTCTTTTTTGCAACTTTTTTCTTTCCAGGAGTGACTGATTTCTTTGCCACTATGTAATCTCCTCTGACCATAAAACTTCGTAGTCTGAATCTAATTCAATTGCTGCCAAAACTTCATCTGAGCATTCAATCTCGATTGCACACTCATTGGGAACACAAATTAGATTTTTAGAAGGTTGTTCGGACACATCAACATGTTTGAATATTACATATTCGTCCATAAGTAGTGGATGATTTGTTGGTGCATCAGATGGATCATCTTCCATTGCGACCCATGGACTCACGATTAGTGCACGATTACGATCTGGCATCAAAATATCCTTATGGACTCACAGGCGAAATCAATGTTAATTCTGGATGACGTTTCCAAACATTGATTTCATGTATAAAATTTGTTCCTGACCATTGAACAATACATCCATGTTTTGTAGCTGTTTTATTTGTGACAGCACCTGCATACGTAAATTTGTATTCACCCCCGATGTGTACTGAAATCTCTTCATCGTCTGCTGATACTCGAATAGGTTGTACACCAGAATCATATGTTACATCATAATCAGAAGCTCGAGTTGTACTACTACCAGCTTCTTTTTCAACTAAACGTAAATATGCATCTGAACGATAAGTCATCCAGTGATTGTCAAAATCTGTCCATCGAAATGCTGTTCCACCCCAAACACCATAAGTATCTGATTCAACATCGATTTCAATATTGATGTCAGACTGATTAGTTTCTGCAATTGCGTACTGGAAAGTACCGTCATGCCACTCAGCTGTTAGACGATTTGTTGAAATAGAGCATGTTTGGGTACCATGGTCTTCCCAAGCAATACCATCTCCCCCAATTTCTTCTGCTGCAAGCCCGTCTGTCGAACCAATATTATTTGAATTGGCACGTGTGAACGTATCACTCAATAGTAGCATATCAGACGTGTCAACACTTTCAACAATTTCAAAATCATCTACCCAGAAATTATCATTGTACGCAGAAATACCAGCATAAATGTCAGAGTCGTTACCAACAATTGTTTCCCAGACAATTGTCCAATCTGTATAGATTCCACCCTTGATTGCGAAAAAACATCCATCTACGCGTACTATGATGACAACTTCATACCACGTATCAGCAGCGATTGTACCAATACGTGATTGTCCAAGTGAACTGACCCATGCAAGCAAACCCGTTGACCAAAAATACAATTGAGGATCATCAGTAGTTAATGCAAATGCATTGGAACCACTGATTCCAAGAAATGGGGCAAAAACAGTAGAATCTTTTTTCACTTTGATCAAAAATGCTGTACCAGCTTTACGTGTAAATGTATTCGTGGTACGTAAAACCAAATCACCCCACGTAGGTGTCGATTGAGCTGTTGCAACGATTTCATCACCAGTGATTTCAAAATCACCGTCGTTTTGAACAGCCGTCAACGCTCCATGAGGAGATGCAATTGGATTAGACTCGTCTCCACCGTCAAATCTTTCTTGCACCAAGTAAGTAGCTTGCTCACCAGAAGTGGCTAAAGCACAATTACTCAATCCGATTCCACATCCAAGATTTCTCATACGAAGTACATCTCCACACTGACAACAACAGCATTTTTAATAGCTATTTTTGTCAGTGAACTAACTGGAAAAACAGTTCGAGTAGACACAGTCATCGTATCCGTTGTCAATGGGTCACCAACTAAGATATCAGCTGCTGGTGTCAATGCAATCTCAACAAGTGTTTCTTCCGGTAAAGCATCTGCTGGTGCTGACTTCAAAGCCAAAGCTGTTTCTACCAATTTATCCAAAGACTCAAGTGTTGTTAAACCTGTAACATTGAGTAGACGGTAATTTGTCGCAATTGTTGGTGCAAATCCACTCATATTACACTCCATCATCCGCAGATGTGTACGTGATGGTGATTTCAAGAATTTCACCATTGTCCAAAGACTTGCTGGATGCGAAATCACCAGCAGACCACAATGTTCCAGTTGATCCACCCTTCGTGTTATTTGATGTCAAAAATGCACCGTAAATTACAGTTGCATCTTGATTGATCGTAAACGATGCTGGGGATGCAGAGTTATCAATCGATTGACTTGCAACAGAACCACCTGTCCAAGCTACACGATTTGCTTGAGAGTAATCCGTAATCTCAGACCAACTTGCATGGCTTGACATTGTATCAGCGGCAACAGGAGTACCTGTACCTTTGATACCAACATACCAAGTTGTGATTTGAGATCCAGCATCGAGCATAACATCCAAAGTGTGATCAAGACCCACATTGACAATAATATTGTCAAATTCTTCAACCCACTTGATTGAACCATCTGCTCGTTTTCCGACGAGCTTATAATGACCTTTCAAACGAATGGTCCTGGACGGTTGACGTGCTCGAATCTTGTTCATGAATCGTTCAACAAACTTGAGTCTTGGCATGATTTTGTATCCTATGTTAGTTGTACCAAATTCGCATCTTAACTGACCCTAAACGTGCTTCTCTGTTTGAAGCATCAGTGTTTTCAACATTGAAAGCAACTCCAAATTGGATGTTATGACGTACTTGAGCAGCTGTAGGAGTACTACCCCAAAGATCATCCATATCTCCCATTTGACGCATACCTAATGTTGAAGGTAAAGGAGTTCCAGGTGGCCAAACCCATTTACTAGCTGTTCTGGCTTTATTATCACCAGTAGCTGATCCACCTATATATAATTGAACACTCTGATCTTTACAATAACTCAAATCAGATGCACAAATGTATGCTACTTCAACACCTTTGATCGTTGCTCCAACAGGTACATCATCTTGAAACAAAAACTTATTATACACTCCAGTTCTTGTTCCAGAACCGGGTATAGTTACTTTTCGTGTGTCACTAACATCAAGTAACCACCAACCAGTAATTTCGTTATTACTTTGTTTCCAAGGTGTCACACTTAAAGGCATCACTGTTGGAAAAGGCCAATTTTCTGGCTCAGTTTGTGAATAGAAAAATGCTTCACAAACATTTGTAGTTCCAGTCCCAAGAGCTACAGGTAAAAATAACCACATGTTACTTCCATCTGCATTACCATGACGAATAGCACCTTGAAACATATGATCATCTACAGGCCAATCAATAGGTCCAACTGAAGCTGCATTTCCTTCTGCCATTAAAGATCGTTGAGCAAAATTAAAACCTCCCCCTTCGTACCAAATAAATGATTCTCTGTAAGGATTTGAAACAGTATTTGGATCAAGTTCCATGTCAACGATTGGTGCAGTAACAAGAATATCCCAAGCTGCGGAAGAATTCAAAATTTTCTTAGAAATTCGCATTCCTGCAGAATGTGTATGAAAAACATCCCATTTACCATCTGGTCGTTTGAATCCTGGTATAAGTGCACCGTAACCAGTTGTACGAATATAAATGTAACCTTGATCCCAATCACCAATTGTGCTAAATGGTCTTATTCTTTCTCCAACATCATATACATTAACAGTGTGTTTCAGCTTCAAATTACTGCTAACATAGCCAACAGTAGGTGAAAGAGTATCCAAAACTGTAAGAAATTTGTCTGCCCAATCAATTCTTGCAGATACTTTTGATGGAGTATACGACCATTGAATTTCATCATCCCACTTACCGTCAGTTTGCTTGAAATTGCCATCTGTAAGTACTCTTACAAAACTGTCAGAGATAACACCATCTTGAAAACCAAAAGGTTCAGATATTGTGTCACTGATCTTGAATCCTTCACTGATTTGGTAATGATTTGAGTTATCTAATTGAGGACTTTGACCCATTTGAACTTCTTCAGTCAAAGATCGTTGAAATTTAGGTACTCCTGGATGAACTGAACCCAAAATCAAGCCTTCAGTATGTAAAACCTTGATTTTGGACGGTGTATTAGTTTCACCGAGCTTCAAACCTTCAACTTTAAGAGCATTTAACATAAACGATGTAGAATCACTGAAAACCAAACCTTCATTCGGCTTAGCAGTTGTTACATGCTTATCAACAGTACCAAAAACTAGACCTTCTGTATGAGAAACATTGATTACAGGATTATTTGCACTTCCGAGTACAAATCCTTCAGTTAATTCAACTGCTGCTTTAATTGTATCCCCATCTCCAAGTCGTAAAACTTCATACATATGTTGCTTACGCTTTATAGTAATTGTTGATCCAAATTTTAGACCTTCAACCAACGTAACTGTGCTTTGATTGTCTACTAAACCGCTGAGAATTAGACCCTCAGTATGTAGTCCCTTGATGTTGGTTATATAACTCTCACCAAGTTTTAGGCCCTCTGTATATGTAATACCTTTAAAAACGCCAACAACCGTGTCTCCTAATAACAGTCCATCACTTTTGGATACAGGATCAACACCTTTGTTTGTTTCACCGAGTATAAGTCCCTCTGTAAGTGATACATGGTAGGTGGCTTTTGAAGATATAGAATCGCCAAGAGTTATGCCTTCCGCTAAAGATACTGCAAAAGCTGTAATTTGATAAGTTACAGCATCACCTAAGACAAAACCTTCACCCGAGTCAGAAGGAAGTCCAAGTCCTCCTGATCCAGCACCTCCTATTCGATGTCTACAACGAGCATCAACCATTCTGTTTACCTAGGGCATCAATAATTCTTCCACTGATTCGATCAACAACATCTGGATCTTCAATTTCACAACTGATAGATTCAATTACCTCACTTGCAAAAGCCAAACCTGCTGTTCGATCCATCATTGATCCAGCACCCTTTTCAAGACGTTCAGCAGTTCTGACAAGTTTTTCACAAGAACTAACAAGTTGTTGAATTCTAGCAGACCACATTAATAATTGTTGTGTGTCTTCACATTGATTCAAAATCTGTTCAATCATCAATCTTGTGACACCAATTTCACCACGAAGACTTTTTGCTTGCTCACTTTCAGCAAACTCATCCATACGTTCTTGCCAAATGCTCAAACGATAATCATGAGTTCTTTCTTTTCGTACAGTTGTTGCTTTCTTTTCACCTCCGTGCCTTGCACATGTATGTGAATTTATATAATCCGTAGGATTTGCAACTTCCAATAGATGACGTTCTACACAAGCAGCCATTGAGAGATAAGGACATTGACCATGTTTCCCACCAGATTGACATCGACCAGGATCAGCGTCATGTTCTATCCGATGTAACTTTTTATCCATAAAATCCTCGGGGTCTTGACCCGCATCGCAACCCCAAGGATCGAGACCCGAAGGTCCACGCCCAAAGGGCAAAAATTAATTTCCTTGAAGTTCATCCAGAAATTCTTGGATATCTTCAACATCAGCTGCAGCCATTTCTTTCATGGCTAAATCCAACTTCTTACGAAGTTTCTTTCCTTTGTGACCATCTTTACGTAAAGTTTTACGTAAACGTGCACGTGCAATATTTGGATGTGACTTCATTACAGCAGCACGTTCAGCATTGTTGTTTTCCTGACATTTTTCAAAAAGTGTTGTCAGTAAGGGCACGAGTAAAGTAAACCAGTTCATAAAGTACCTCCTTTAGGACCTGCGGGTTGACTGGGATCATCAGGTGCTAAAGTCTCGGCACAACACCAAGCTCCCCCTGTTGACCAATTAGATTCCGAATCATAAAGACGCCCATTGTCGCCTCTAGACTTAGAGTACGAATCACAATAACGGACAAGAAAGCGGCGACCATCATGTAAGAGGTCTTCACCGCAAATAGAATGCCCTTTACGTCCATAACAGATCGGCATGTCATGAAGTAAAGCAGAAGCAAATTCTTCCTTTGAGCCAATAGAAAACCACCCATTTTTAGCAACACGCAAATGACGGGCTGTGTCCCTCCACCCTTGTGGCATATTTCGACTAAAGGGTGTATTCTCCTGGTAAGTATGCTTAAAATTAGCATGTTTGTCGCTAAAAAGAATACCTACTTCTGTGAGATGTTCCATTGCACCCCAGCACGTTGATCCTGAATTACGGCTTCTGGCTACTTGATTATAGCCAGACATAGGAGAAGGAATGAACATGTATTTTTTGCCGTATTGAACAGCATACCGAATCGCATAGCAGCGACATGCGGCATTATACACGCAACTTGATTCAGGATTCTGGTTATAAACGTAATCAAAAAAGTTTTGAAGAGCATAGTTCTTTGATTTACGATCATCAATACGATCTTTCCACTCATTTCGCGGAATGACAAAAGAAGACGGAAAAGATACTCCAAAAGATTCTTCAGAGTGAATTAACCCACCCAGTTCCTGTCCTGGTTTCCATTCATCTCTAACAATATCAATTAATGCGGGATTTATGTTCATTTAGTAATTGCCTCAACTAATGCTTCAGTTGTTTCAGGTAAAGGCATGATTTTCAGAACAGTATTATCATTTAACAAAACGAGAATTCGAGAATAGCCAACTCCAGATGCGGCGTCGAGGGCTGGCTTTAGGTCTAAAGGGACTGTACCTGTTCCTGTTTTTGGAGTTGAATCAGTTATTCTAAGTTCAATTGACCCGATTTCAGATCGTGCTGCAGGAACATGTGGTGAAACAGGACTATCAGCAATCACAACAGCTTTGGTTACTTTAAATTCAGGTGGAGGAGGTCTTGCTCCGAGAACCGTTAAATTATAATATTTCTTTTCTTTTCTGCCTTCATCTCCCATTTTAAATATTAACAGCATCTGAACTTCGTATTCTCCTGGTGCTGCCCAGATAGCGAATGTATTTCCATTATCATATTCACGTCCACGTGCTCTCGGTCCCTGTGAAATGTTAATAATTTGCCAATCAATCATGAACAACGTGAATCCGTCAGGTTCTTCATATTGTACAGTAAATTCAATTGGTTCATGTTGTTCAAACGTGAAAATTTGTGGAGTTTCTGCTTTCACTGTATCTAAGAAAATAAGCGTCAAAAATAACAAAGTAGACATAATTTTTTCCTGTGCGGGTTGTTTGAGCGTGTCAATGATTCAAGATCGTTGAATTTTAAATCCTTGCAGCGATCTTGTCGAGATCGCTGCAAACTGAGAATTATCCCGTATATTATACGTGATTCGACCCAAAATAATTCCTTGCAGCGATCTCGACAAGATCGCTGCAAGGATGCTGATTTAGGTAATTTCAGACTTCAAATCAAACCCAGCAACCCAGAATGAAGTTTTAAAGTTGAGAAAGTCTACGAAAACAGCCCACTTCTCATTTGAGGAGTGGGACTTGTTGAAAGATTCAAGATCAAAGGTTCATGGGCGGTAGTTTGATAAGAATGTAATTGAAATAAGGATCATGGGCGGTGGGTTGATTTAAATGTAATTGAAATAAGAATCATGGGCGGTGGTTTGATAAGAATGTAATTAAAATAATAAATAAGAATCATGGGCGGTGGTTTGATTTAAATGTACAGCCTTAGAAAAAATTGACCGTATCAGACCCTACAGAGCGACAGGGGTACCCTAGTTTACCTATTCGCCCTATTTTACCTATTTGACCCACCCCGCCTAGGTAGCCTGGCCCACCTATCTTGACCAGACTACCTAGCTTGCCTAGCTTACTTACTTCTCCCAGACAGCCAGCGTTGCCCAAACTATGTCCTTTACCACGGCGTACTCAACTTGCCCAAACTGACTAGCCACCTCAGACAGCGTAGCTTCTAGATTCTCCGGAGTTAACCTACTTGGCCCAACTACCGTAGCTTGCCTAGTCCACGCAGGTTCCCCATCTTCTGTAACCAACTCAGCTTGCTCAGCTTGCTCAGCTAATGCAGCCTTCGCAAATACCTCATTGTCTTCAAGCTGTGCATTCAACCTATATACCGCACATTCCCAAAGTTCCCTAGCTTGCTTAACCCTATAAAACATCCCATACCCCTCAGCAAACCTAGCCATCCTATTTTGCAATTCTTGCTTATAGAACTCAGCTTCCCTAGCCAGCCTAGTCGTCACATCTAACCTATTCATTGTAAACCTCCTATTGTACGTGATTACCGGATACTGTGGAGACTTCGCAGCCAATCTAGATACCGCATCCTGCACATCTTGCCAGCATACTTCAGTCATCATAAACTCCCTATCTTACCAAACGAAAAACCCCCCTGGCCAGGGGACACCTGACCAGGGGGGGGTACGTAGACACCCCTACTTGGAGGGGGCTTCTTCCGCGACTCCATCAGTCGAGGGGGTAAAACTGAGAGGGGTTTTGTGCCCCAGTTCGTTGAAGAAGGCGAAATCGTTGGCGATAATTGCCGTAAGGCAATCACCCAAAGAGACTTGCACATCCCCCAAAAGGAGGGTCCAGTTCTCCATGTTCTTCCGATCGATAACGGGCGGCTTGTAGCCCGAAATCAGGTTTTTGATGACAGCTTCCACCTGATCGGGGGATGCCGGTTTATCTTGCTTCTCCCCCAAAATGGGAACGTATCGTGCTGGAACTTTGCCGTCTTTTGTCCGACCAAGTAGAACTTGAGCAGTTTCCTTGTCCAGCTTACCGGCAGGAATCCCCCCGTTTGGGGAATACAACATTTTTCCGCCGTCATCAGTGGCCACCTTGATCTTGATGCGATCAAAAATCTTGAGTCCCCCATTGGCGGGGATACTCGCGACCATCGCCCAACGGTGATACTTTTGGCGATTGCCACGATTGGCCTGCGTCATCTTGCCGGAAATCGGATCGAAGCGATCAGATAGACCCAATTGTCTACCTAGGTCAAGTTCGGTGATTCCCGGTTGTTCAGCCAAAAAGATGATGGCGTTGCGAAGTAACCCGCAAGGCGAGTAACCCGCTTTGCTGTTTTGGGCGTTTTCGTCCGCCAACATCTTGTGAGTGACAGCAATTGACGTGAATTCACGCCTTGTGGCATAGAATTCATACTCGCGAGGGGCGTCAATGTGCCCCCTCAATTGGGCTAGCACGACCGTTCCGGGTGCGGCATAATTCCGACGTTGCCCGCACAAGGCGAAGTCCGTGGGCTTGATCCCTTTGACCGATTCCAGCGAATCCGCCAATTGATCGTAAGTAATGGTTTCCGAATCCCCCGATTCCCCTTTTGGGAAATTCAAGGTTTTCTCACCCAATTCGCGAAATTCCGCAATCCGTTCTTCACGTTGCAGCATTGCAACCGCGACCGGATCTTCAGCAATTGCCGCGAACAGATCACAGGGGTTCTCCTCGTTCAAAGCCGCAAACAGCTTCGAGATTTCGTTAACGGTGTACGTTATGATCGTTCCTTTGCTCATATCGTACCCATTGGCCATGTCAGGCGGGATTTGACCCAACGGACTTGACCAGGAATCCGAATCGTCGCGTCCAGGATTGTATGCCGGGGATTTAGTCTCGACATTCCAAAACGCCCACAATTGACCGATTGATACGGTCTGCACTTTCATTTTTGACATGATTCTACTTTCATTAGTGAGGTTTGAACTGTGCCAGCATAGGCAAGATAGGCCGATTTGAGTCATTCTGTGCATACACAACCAAATGCACCAAGTTTGCGATTTTTTGGTTGCGTACACTTCGGACAATATTTGATTCTATCTTCAGCGTGTATTCCATCATTCAAGTATCGTAGCAAGTCTATTCCGACTGTACCGAATTGTTTTTTTGCGTGTTCGTCAGTGGTCAAACTTTCCACGATTCCAAACAAAAACGCAGAATTAAATTCATTGAGATTCTGTATCCTCTGTTTGAATGCTGCTAGTTGGGTTAGTGTTTCCTGTCTTGACATGATTCTTTCCTATCTAGCCTATCTTGCCTATGCTGGCGTACCCCCCCACATAGGGGGGTACACTGGTTGCAGGAACCAAGCAACCATGGCTAGATTTAGACGCCCACGTGAATACCGCCCTAGACTGGTTTAACGTCGCCCGATAAGCCTCAAGAGTGACTAGTATACTCAATCGGTTTGAATTCAAAGGCCGTTTAACGAGTCTATGCTAGCCATGGCTGCTTGGTTCCCTATTCTGAGTCCCTCAGTCGTCGTTTGCCAGTGTTGAAGTCTAGTTGGTTAGAAATCTACTGTGTAGCGTGAAAACGTGCTATACGGCCAGTGTGAGGACGTATAACAGCAAGATTGCCATTGCTGCGAGTAGTTTCATGTTTCACCTATCTTTCCGCAAACGACGACTGAGGGACTCAGAAGATAGTACGCTATCAGCGGGTACAGTTTTTATACAGTCTCGGTACGATTGACGACTGCCAGCACGTATGCCGGACTTTAAGTTGTGAGTCTGTTTTGCATTAGCCTTGCGATTCCTAGTTGGTGATTGTTGCGTCCCTCTACCTATACAGAAATGAGGAAAGGAATAGGGGGACTGCAAAAATCGTCGTAAGTCGTTGCTATCAAAGGACTTAGGTGCCAGGCGTAAATAAGCATTTTAGTGTACAACTGTTCAGAACACAAAATTTTCATTTTGTTGCAAATATCGACGCAAAGTCTTTGACTGTAAGGCTTTAAAATTACTTTTTTTCCTGCAGGCTGTACCATACTTTCAAGGGAGCAGCAATTCCGCACATCCCTCCTGCTAGGTAGTTATAAGGACGATATTCGTGAATCAAACGTCCCCACCCGGTCGAGGGGTGCCAGGTTTCCCGCAATTACTTGTATTTGCTACAATTACTTGTATTTGCTACAATTACTTGTATTTGCTACAATTACTTGTATTTGCGAGAGATTCACTTTGATATGCCAGCGACCAGGTGGCATATCATTTTGAATCAAGCAGCTACCCACCCGAATAGGGGGGTAATTACCAGCGACCAGGTGGCAATTCAAAAAACTTTTTATACATTAACAGTAAACTTGATAATCCTCAAGCTGAACCAAGCTCAAACAGCCATGATTCTAGATCCACAGGTGTTTTGGCCATGAAACAGGGTCGGTGGGTTGGTAGAAATAAACATTCAGATTCAAACTCACTTGACCACTTTGTGATTTGATCTCGGCCGTCCTATAAAACCCCCGCCCATGATCCTGAATTATTATGTATTTGACCAAGTGAAAATATACAGATCCTAATAACTAGGTAAATCACAAACCTTGCAGCACAGAAACATGATTTAGGATACTTATCATCCCAGATCACACAGATCATGGTTGATAGGTTTGAATTAGTTCAACAGATCACCTAAAACACAATCCTTGCAGCGATCTCGTCGAGATCGCTGCAAGGAACTTTTCTACCTACAAAAGACACCTATATGCTTTAATATATGTCTGTTTTCACCTTTTTATTTTTTCTGATAAACAGTTTACCTCCCAAAAGTAAGTTAGAAAGTTAGTCTTTTATTTTCATATCTCACTTTTTTAAGAAGTTTGCAGCATGAAACCACGATCCATGAACCATATTCACGAATATAAGTTGAAAAAGTAACCGTTTCAGCCTTAAAAAATTCCTTGCAGCGATCTCGACAAGATCGCTGCAAGGTTCCAGAATAACGTGATTTAGCATCCAAGACCAATGGATTCTAACCAAATGGCCTATTATAAAATGGCCTATGAACAAAATCCATCTTATTCATAGACCAAGCAAAAACATAAATGGATCTTGAATCACTCTTTATATGTTGTTTGCACACCAGCACCAGGCATAGAAGCACCTGCACCCTTTTCAACTGCACCTACCACCTTGTCTGTAGTAGCCTTGTCAGCAGCCTTGTCAGCAGCTGCTTTTGTCAGCTGCTGCTTTTTGTCAGCTGCTGCTTTGACTGCAAGTTTGGATTCCACCGTCTGGCCTGGAGCAGGAGTCGCATTTTCTGCAGCAGCCTTAGAAGGCGATCGACGTTTCAGCCATGATGCCAAATCCTCACCATCAGCCATGAACTCGGTTGCTTCAACATCTCCGGTGGTTTTTGTTAAAACTTCACCACCCTTACCAAGGAACGTGGACCTTTCCATTGAGTACGTGCCAAACGTACCATCAAGAAACCGAAACACCAAGCCAGCTAATGCATCTCCACTTAAATTACCAGCCAATGAACGAATTTTTTCCAAAACTTCTTCAGGTTGCGTCATGTGAAATTTCCTTTATGTTAACTAAAAACAAACATCCATTACATTCAGTCCATTCATCCTCCAATCTTAATAATTACCACAAACAAAACATTTAGCTTTGAATCTTTTTGACCAAATCTAAATAACTCTAACTGAGCCATCATTGATCTCCACATCATGTATGCCATTTTGTCAGATCAGCAACTATCTTTTTTCGCCAAACATGTCCACATGACGGACATTGCCATTCACGAAAATCCTTCGTATCACGTGAACTACAAAATCCCGAATCCTTACACTTGGGACACGTTCGTTTGCGATGTGCTAATTTGTCCATTTCAACGACCAATGACTTGTATTTATCTGCTCCCCAAACCAACACCCTTGATTCAGGATCAGTGTCTGTTGCTAACAATTGTTCGCCAAATTTTCTTAGAGTCGAGTGTGTTCGTTCAAGAGGCTTCCCAAAAACAAAGAGCATACTCCTGCTCCTCATGCTTCCATTCAATAACTTTTTGACATCCCAAACGTGAAAATATGTCTTTTACATCCACAAATACTTGTAAATGAGCCACGTATTCATGTTGAATTGGTATAGATGCCCAAATTCGCCCTTTGATTGCGTCCAAAATCCCCAAAGGATCTTCCAAATGTTCAATGACATCCCATAGAAACCAGTCCGTAATGTTCTCAGTATCCAAAACTTCTTGTATTATAGAGTACATGAATCCACAGAGCGGATAACGTGAACGTGCAACATTGATTCGTACAACTGAGTAATCGATACCAATAGTATGCATTCCACGTTCATTCATATAGTTAACAAACCAGCCGGTCCCGCAACCAAGATCAACACCTTTACCACCAAATTCAAACTCCAGCAACCCGAGAATAGTTTCAACCGTCGATTCACACATAGGTGAATAATATTCAACATTATGCGGCATCAATTTTTTCTCAGCTTCTGGGAGCATCATACCCATATTCCTTTGCAATGAAACAAAATTCAGCCCAACGAGTACAACTAGACCAATTTACGGTGGGACGTTCACGACTATTGTACGTCTTAGATACGGAATCAAATGCTGGCCTACAATGGCCCGCCCTTATACCTAATCCAAACAGAAAATTAACAAGGAAACCATATGACAAATCCTCAACATGCCATTCTAACAAACATTCTTCCGTACAACGTGCTGTCCATTGTATCCAAAATTCAAGCACTTGATCACGCTTATCTACTAAAGAATCCAAAGTACAATGATTATGTAAAAATGCCCCATACACACTCAAATCGTTACCAAACGCTCCAGGAACCGCAAACATTGAATCTACAACTAAGAATGGATTCCGTATCAAATGTACTTTCACAGCTTCAGGAAATTGTCCCAAAGAAGGTACTGCCATCCAAGATGAATCCGCATCCATACCTGACTTAACACCATAAGGTGTGAACACAGATTCATGTCCGCATGGTAATCCTAAAGCTGTAATAGCTTTAGCTACGTAACCCGTCCCACAACGTCCTGTTCCTGTCACAATTAATTTCATCCCTTTGTTCCTTGTGTTACATTAAAGAAAAAAACAAATCATTATCGAAGGTTGCACGTTTTGCCATTACATCTCCAATGTTACACGAGTTAAGTGACGGTTTTCTGCTGACATTTTACGCCATTTGATCCAACAGCCAAGAACAAGTGATTCAGAAAATGGAAATTCCCATTCCTCAGTCTTTGCATGTACACTCCATTCTGTGATAATGCGTGCAATTAATTTTGCACACATTACCTTATTTGTGATCCAATGATCAGACCCAGGATTTTCAGTATTTCCATATGTACGAATAATCGCACGAGCTAACGACTTTGGTTCACAAATATTTGTAATGGTTCCTAGCATCCTGGTTTCTCCTCTTTGTTTCGAGTTGCAATTTGACGCAATCGTCCTATTGCAAAATCATGTAATTCTCGTGACCAAGTAAGAGCATACACAACATCTTGTATCAAACTCACATGTTCTTCTGTCAATTCAGTTTCCTTCATTATGTGCTTGGAAACTGCTTTAGCTACTTTGGCCCGGTGTGCGGACATTTTTTTACCTCATTCAATCTAAGTGTTGGACCATCAGGCAAGTGTGTTACCATAGAATTACTCCCCAATAAAAACCATGCCAACCATCATAATAGTACGCATCAGGTGCAACATACAGATAGTTACGTTGATGCATGATCCTGGTATCATTGTTGTATGACTGAATTTGACGTTCAACTTCCAGCCAAGGATTAACAGGCTTGTATGCACGCTTTGCCAAACGTGCAGCATAACGTGTTTCCTGTTTCGCTTTCCAGGATACACGATCACCGAAACAAGCACCCGTTAATAGTAACCAAACAACCAAGATTCTAAGTATCATCGAACCTACTCCCTTTTAAAGTATCAAAAGTTTGTCAATTCCTGTTTCATCTTTAGCAGGTACAACTTCCCAATATGGATCTTTCAAATCCACTTCTGTAGGTTTCGGCCATTTAAAATCATAATAACAAAATAAATCATCTGAATTCTCCCAGACATCTTTCTACACCAAAAACCTTGGTCCCCATTTCATGTTCAAGTACAAAGTCTTGAGGATGATGAATCTGTAAGCCACATGCAACACGTATTGCCATAATTTCAATTTTTGCACGCGAACCTGGCCTTGCATTTGTTTTTTTACTTGGACCAAAAGGTATAAAATCTTCTGAATCCAACCCAGCTTCAATTGAATTATTGTACATTTGTCACTCCTTGTAATTGTACAACTCAAAATCCTCGGCACCCCACCGACGAACTTGCTCCTTTATGCATCCATCTACATACCAATCTTGATCATCAACATCACCAATATTCAAATGTGGAATGTTAATAGGTAAACCAGCATTCACCAAACATGTTTCTATATTTTCTACTTGCCAATAATCACACGGAGGTTCAAAACCACGCATCATTTCAGAAATTGTAATGTTGAAAAGACCACTACGTAAATGTTCAAAGACAAAAACGTCCCAAGTACATCCATTATGATATTTGACCCAATGAGCAAATAAAGAACGAGCACGATCATAGGGATTTCGAACAGTTACACAAAAATTACCTTTAAATCCAAAAGGAATGGATGTAGTATGTTTGTCAATTTGACCATCTAACTGTGGACCCAATACTAAAACACCTGGCGGACATAAATGACGATGCAAGGACGTCGTATATGTCTTTGGTGGACCAATGATACAATGATTTCGGATCAATATCATAATTTACTCTTTTGGCATTATTATAAATCTAAATTTGTAAATTTCAGAGAGTGATTGAAGTAATTCAATCGTTGGATTCCCTTTATCATTTTCAATGTACCATAAATGTTGTCGACCAATACCAGCCCTCTGTGCAGCTTCATGTCGGGACAGTTTCGCTTTTGCCCGTGCAGCTTTTAATTGATTTCCGATCATCCGTTTCTCCCTTTCATTTACCACAGATCATCATTCAACAATTCCTGACCAGTAATTCATACATTCAGTAAGTTCTTTAAATGTGGGACGTGTATCTAGCACACGGTTTAATGTACAAAAATCCATACATTCTATGACACGAAAAACAATTGTAGTTCCTACACGTACAATTGGTTTGATATTTTGTCGTAATCTGTAATACCACAAAATACAAAATTCGTATATTCCTTGTTGCATTCCCCACATGAAATCTTGATCCAAAATCAACCCACCATGATTCATGTACATAAACCAGTTTTTGATAACATGAGAAGCTGTAGCTTTACATTTAAAAGCATCGATGAACATCAAACGTATGCCACAACCATTCCACTTGTATTTTTGAATGTCTCCTTCTTGAACATGTAAGCGTACACATTCTTCAGTATTTTTGAGGAATAATTCACGAAAAGATTCACCAACGGTGCCACCTTTCATCCATTCTTCCCAAATGAAACGATCATAACAAAAATGATTCTCATTTCTTCGTAAATGTTGATTTAACAAGTCTGTTGAAAGACCTAAATATGTGCCAAATTCAATTATTTCACCATGTGTGTCACCAAGATCACGTGGAAGACCTTTTCTTAAATAACTAATTTCTGTAGGTGACAATGCCCCTTTAATATCAGAGAACTCTCGTTGTTTCCAGAAAAGTATGGCCACAATTTTTGCACTCCCATTTTACCAATTCTAATAGACCCACTAACCCTGATTCACATTCAGGGCATGAAGGAATCTTCAATGTCGTCAATGTCTTCAAATCCTTCAGGAGGTTTGCTGGCTCTTGTACGACCTGCTGCGGAAACATGCAAGTATTGTTCCAACGCGTATTCAAGGTTTCTTCGCTCATGTTTCACTCCTTCTTTGTCCACTACCAATTTATTGGTCTGAATTTCCACGCTATTTTCTTGCCAATCCTCTCCTGCAAGTTTAGTTTCATGAGTTTGTGTGATCCCATTCCCAGATGTTGCGATCCAAGAAGCAATGATATGGGAAATGTTTGCACAATGTCCTTCATAGTTAGGAACTTGTGGATTCAAAATCACTTTCATTGATAGACTCTTTCATAATAGTAAATATTAGTGTTAGGTACCCGTCTGTATACATGCACAGGGATAGAACTTGTAGGTTTTTCAATAAAATCAACAGGTACAGGTACCCTACATTGATACAAAAAAGTGTTGCGATAGTTGCAAACTTTTATTTGCATACCATCTGCAGGTCCGCGTTTTAGTACAATGATCATTAGCTCACTCCAATTGTTGTATGGCCCTTCTCATCATGTTAATTGTTACTCGACCATCACCTTGGGCGGCTATTTCTTTTGCTTTTTCCATGATTCGGAAACGTCGTTCGTCTTGCTGTTTTCTTAACCATTCAAAAGTTTCTGGCTCGTAAGTGATTTTTATTTCTGGTTGAGTCAATCTTCGTGTATGTGCTTCTACTATTTCTCTGATTTCTTCAAGTAAACGTTTATTATCCGCACGTTCCCGTTCAAGATTTTTGAAATGAGGAAAGTAATCCACCACTCTTGATTCAGTTATCGAAATACAACCCAAGGCATCAAATGTAGATTTCTCCCAAGGAATACTTGAATCATGTTCAACTGCAATACTAATAGCAGATGTAATATCAGGAGCAATAACTGTCATACTGTGACCTTTATGGTCAAGCTTATACAAATTCATACTACCATCCCCATTCTTGACGATTTGACATGTAACCCAGCGTCGAACACCCATCACCCAAATGTTTGACAAGTGTAGGACTGTGACAAAATAACGCAATATTCAACTTTTCCAAAGCTAAACTTAAATAACCATCTATGTGTTTGTTTTCTGGTACACATGTCGGCATAACTTCAAATAATTGTTTGGCTACATCAACATGCATACAAAAGAACAAAGCACCACACAAACCAAAACCAGCTTCTACCTGAAACCAACCTTGAATTTCTGATCTATGATGTACAGTAGACAAATATGGACTGTACACATGATCAGGATACAAATTAGAAAGGACATTACGTAAAACAGGTTTTACAATGAGATCATCTTGAACAATTCCAAACCAATCTGTACAATTGTCACAAGCATACGATAATGCTCGCCTCCAATTAGTGTATGCACCTAAAGTTGTTTGATTCTGAATCACTTGACAATCAGGTTCAACAGAATCAGGTTCACAAAAAACTGTAATATTTGTAAAATCCGCAGTTTTCAAACTTGATACAGTATTATGTATTACCACCTTTGATCTAGGTGCAGTTGTCATCATCAATTGCATAACATTTCATCCATTTCAATTGAAAGAACAGGTTTTTGTGACACTTGATGAATCTTTATTGCCTGTAAATGACAACTTTCTACAAATAATACAGCAGTTGATTGTGCGTATACTTGACCTTTCCATTTACCATACGGTCCTGCAGTTTTTCTACGTTCAGCTGCAATTTTTGCTGGGTACATTTGTATAGAAGTTGCACGTATGTTATGATTCTGTAACCATGCTTCCGTGATTGGACGAAAACGTTCCAGACGATGAGTACAAATACTTTGAAAAGATCTTGGACAAAATAAAGGTCTGAGACGACGAATTTCCTCTATGTATGCTTCTTGATCATCATCAAAGATTGATGGATCTTCACAAATAACACCATCCATGTCTATCATCATACTCGTTGTCAACCAAGATTGATGCCAATTCCAAGCAAAGATCCTTGGATTTGGGATCACTCGCTCATAAAGTAAAGGTCTATTCAGTATCGAAGCATACAAACATGCAGGCAAGATCGTGTGACCATTAAAATTTTTAAATTTCACATTTGCACGACCTTGTGTCAATGTATTAAGTGTTAAAAGAGACTGAACACTGTCATCTAATAGTAATAGTGTAGCTCCTTTTGGTATTTCACTGTCGATCCTACTACCGCCGGATTCAAAACCCGCATTAGTGTAATGACTTATGGTGGTAAAAGGTACATTCAAGTGTGTAGCAAGATGAGCAGCAGGAATCACACCACTACGAGGAATACCTATGACTCCATCAATTTTGGGCAGCTTGCTCGCAAAGGATACTACATCCTTATGCATTTGGGCCCAAGATACATAATTTATTCTTTCCATGCCGCAACTCCTAAATTAACAGGTCCATGATCTATGCCTCGTGGCTTGAAAATACTTATTGGTTCTTTGAAACCTACATCCTGTAACAATTTAACCAAAGATTGGAAAGTGAAACAAGACTTGTGAAAATTTAGACCAGTACCTTCTGTCTCATAAGCAAATAAACGACCATTGATCCATGTCATGAAATCATCATGAGGATTCATACGTCGCCAATCATCAGGTATTTCTTCCTGAATAAATGCCGAAGTCACAACACGAAAATTCACGGTCCATACTTCAAATGATCCACCAGGTTTTAGAATCCTATATACCTCTTTCAAAGCAGCATGTACCCTATACCAAGGAACGTGTTCAATGACATGACTTGCATACACAAGATCATATGTTTCATCTTCAATGGGAAGAAGATCGTTACCCCAGAAACAATGATACGTGGCTGGTTGATTCAGGTCCGCTGTTAAACTGTCAAAGCCAGCAACAGGATATTCTCCGGGACCGATCTCAAGACTTTTCATGTTCATACTCCGAGTGAATTAATGTAATCAATAAAATCAGATACATAGTTTTCATGGAAAATATGACCGAAAGGAAATTTTTCCAACCAAGCATCCACGGATTGTGATGTAAATAAAATTATCAATTTTTCACGAACTATCGCCTTATTCATACCTCAAGTTCCTTCAAGTGGGTAATCACAATCTTGTATCCATGTATCAAATGAATAACACCAAGATCGCCCAGTGTGTCCTAACACACATTTGTAGCTTTTAAATTTAATACAAATTTCGTGGGTAGATCGTTCAAAACCTGGGATATGTCCTTTCGCATCTACATGAAATGTGTTAATCATTGCAGTCTTATTGGCTGCGTCACATGCTTTGTCAAAGTTGGTGTTTGTGCGATATATTCGAATTTCGATTTTTTCGTTCAATTTCATACTTCCAGTTCTCCAAAATCAATTGCGGGATGATACTTATACAGAGACAAGTACGCTGTCCAGGATTCAAAATCCTGATCATCTTTAAACTCTACGTGAACCATTGGTAACTTGTGAGGTGAACGTGAGAGTTGTGTAACAATACCCTCATGTTGGTTCTCATAAATGTGAGCATCAGCAAAATTAGCAGACAATCCACCGACACTCAATCCTGACCACTTAGCCAAGAGATGCGTTAACAAAGCATATGATGCAATGTTCGTTGGAACACCAACAGGAAAGTCACATGAACGTTGATGCCAATGCATATGGATTTTACCACCATATACAACCACGTTCCATAAGACGTGACAAGGTGGTAATGCCATACGCTCATGCTCATCTGGTCGCCAGGCTGATACAACCATACGACGATCATCGCCACCCCTTTTCAAAGCAGACAATACGTGATCAAGTTGCCCATGAGCATTCCATTGAGCACCGTAGACTGGTCCAAGATCACCTTTTCGGTAGATTTGTTTGGCTTCAGGATCAAAGATTCCGCGATCATTGAGATTGTTTGCCCATTCTTTCCAAAATGTACAACCATTTTCCTCAAACTCAGCTTGAGTCATCCTCCCTTCAATAAATGAACGAAGTTCACCAGCCATCCCTTTCCACCACATTTGTCGTGTGGTAATGAACGGGAATCCATCAGCCAGGTCATGATCAAACCTGAGATGCGGAAGACCAATCGTTTTGTTCTTTGTTTGACCAGATTCTATACGTGTTGGACGTTTTTCCACACCACGTGTATAAATACGACCCAAAAGATCTAAGTAAGCTTTCATTTTAGTACCTCATTGACCCAAGCAGGTGAACGACAAATCTTGTGAGCCAATTCATCGATTGTCATTTGTGGATTACGAGACAATATCTTTACTAAATGTTTCTTGTATTCTTCAGGTTTCGTTTCAATACGTGGTTGACTTGGAATTAGAACTATCGATTCAGTATCATCTAATTTTACGATATGAATTACAATAGTTTTCCAACCCAGCAACTTTGCCACATGTACCCGAGCCAAACCATCAATTAAGACGGCATTTGGACCCTGAGCACGACACAAGATTGGATTTTGCTGTCCAACTGACTCCATATTATCTTTCAGTTCTTTTGAACCATATTGACAAGATCGAATACTCTCATAAACGATCTTGTCAATTGAAATCGTTTGAAGACCAGGTTTTAATTCACTATCATCTTCCGGGGGTGGAAGTTTGCTGACAGGTGCAATTAAGCAAATGCCACATGTCTGCAGAAATGATCTGCGTTCAACTTTCATAATATTTCCATGTTCGCCACGCATCCAAGGATGCTTGATTCCAAAAAATTCTTGCACGTTCAAGTGAGGATGTACCAGCACATTCCCATAAATTCAATCCACCACATATTCCTACAAATTCACGGAAAAAACGTTTTCGTATTTCGCGATATTTTTGGTTGGTTCGTTTTGTCTGTTTGTTTGGGGTATCCCCTCCTGTCCAAGCAACTTTCATCCTCAACCTCCTCTTTAGATTCAGAATCTTCTTCGTCCCAATCATCCTCAAATTCCTCAAATTCTTCGTCGCCAGCTTCATCTTCATCCTCTTCATCTTCGATCCAGCCATCGTCTTCAAGTTCTTCACTCATGTAACCACCATTGTAAAAGGATTATTCCAACAAGCATACAAGACAAAACACAAAAAATCCAAAAAAGAAGTACATTGAATTTACGTTTGATCCAACAAGTTGTACAAGTATCTTCCTCTATCAAAAGAGTTTCTTGATCACATTTTGGACATTTCATTTTACTATTCTCCCTGTAACATTCGATCCGCTTCTTCCATCTTCCACAATTACACGAAACTTAACACCTTTTTGTTCAACATTCATTTGAATTCCTCCCAAACAAGTTCAAATGCACGAAACGCAGCAGGACGAAATGCTGTATTCCCGCGAGCAAAATTGTTCACCAATTTAACAGTCCCTTGTTGATGCTCTTCTTCATACTCAGGATCAAGAACTTCAATTGCCCAAGTATTGATGGCATCAAGTTCTTGTCCAAGTTTTTTCATTTCAGCTTTGATTGTTTCAACCCGGCGAGCTTTGCGATAGGCAGCAGTCTTAATGTCCATTTTGTCATCCTCCATATACGATGTAAATACCAGCGATCACAGTAAATGATACCAAAATCGCTATAAAACTAACCACACCTGTAAGCATGAAACTATCCAAAGTTTCAGCTTTCATCTTAGCTGGCCAAGGTTGATAAGGGCACCTTCATCACTGATAAATGTATTGTCTTGATCACGTACTAGTCGAATAACGATTTCACTTTTCATCGTCCAAGCTCTCCTCAATACATTCACGTGCTTCTTCAGCACCTTTACGAAGTTCCGAAAAACTACGACCGATGTTCTTTGCAACGCTCGGCAAGCGATTTCCAAAAAACAACAAAGCAATCCCAGCAATAATGAACAATTCAACGTGGCCCGGCATACCGATCATTTGTTAAGCCTTTCAATTTCTTTGTTAGCACATTTCTCATAAAAGTAACCCATTAAAGCATTATAAGTGTTGAATACTTTATGAGTTGCACATTCTTTACAAATTTCACATGTGCGTCCCATCTTTGTTTTGTACGCTGGCATGTTCGACCTCTGAATTTGTACATGATCGTCACTTGAATCAAACATGTTCAATCCTCACCCAACAGGCTAAAAAGGCTTGTTTGCAACCACCACTGACATCTTTACTGAAATGTAATTTACGATCCCACCGATCAGCGGCAGCCATACGTATCAATTGATCCTCGATCGATCGCCTAAACTCATGGAATCCTTCTTCAGAACGTGCAATCTGGATTGCGGCGGCAATGTCTTTCAATGTAAGGGCTTGTGTACCCTCAACATCGATCTCATCCTTGGTCTTCATGCTTTAACCTTTGGTATATTCTAAGTAAATTGATGATATTGACACGTAATTGATTCCAATCCAATCACCGGTGCATCAGGTCCAGCAATCATCGCCAATCTTTTCTTTGCTTAATATTGCGACGAATAGTTTCTTTTTCTGCTACTGTACCAAAAGTACTGTCAAAGTTTTCTTTGTAAGCAAGCATCCAAGCGTCCAACAACCCTCGCCCCATCAACATTTTTCCTTTCTTGCTTTTAATACTAGACAAATCGATACCTAATTTAATAGCAGTATCACAAACAAAACGACGTGATTCTAGTTTCAGTTTATGTGGTCTAATTTTGGGACCACGTATCCTTGCCAATTCTTCACAAAGACGTATTATTAGTAAAACGTCCTGTTTATTTGGCATCCTTTTTGGTTCTAATTTCTCATTCATCAAAAAATTAGCCCATTTATCAATCATACTCCCCTTCCGGTCATTTTACGCAGATACTTTGCTTTAGGTGAATCACCTTCAAAGATAGCTGCTTGTGCAGATAAAGTTTCACAACGCTCATCTGATTTTTCACGTGTCATCTGACGGAAGATATGTCCACTTTGAATAATATCCCAAAGAGCCTTATATTCGTTGAACACACTTATTTGAAAGTCTGGAGTGATCTCACATCGATGCTGAGCTACACGTGGCTTATCACCCCATGCAATCTGATCAATAGAAGTCATCATTTTTCCACCAACTGGAACACCAGTGATCCAACCGTAGGTTGCTAATTGAACAGCCCAAGTATGTTGTTTGACTTCAAGATTTGGAATCGAATTGTATGCAAAGTCACCTTCAAACATGACATATGCATCTTTATGAGGACCATTTACACGTCCAGTAATTGCACGTATGTCAATGTATCCACCAACAGGTGAAGCTTTAGAGCAATACCCATTGACTTTCCAATCATGTGTTACAGGAAATTGTGGGAGTACATAAGACAAATCAGGTTTTCCAAGCAAAGGAACACCATTGATGTCTTGTTGAGCAGTAAATTCCATTCGTATGTCTTTGGCTTTACTAAGTGTTGACATCAATGAACGAAGTGCACCACTTGACGTGTACATTTCCATGACTTCACGACCAGCTTTCCAAGCAAAATCAAGATTTTGAGATTCCACTTGTGTCGTCATGAGACTATCAAGATCAAATTGTTCATTTCCTTTTCCAAAGATAGCATCATGAATATAACACTTGACATAGGCATCAAATGCAGAACCCACCGACATTGGTTCAGTTTGCGGATAACGTGGAGGACGATTATCTGCTAGATACTGAAGAAAGTATTTCTCAGTGTTAACACGCCAAACACCAAGAGCAGACGGACTCAAATATTCAGGGATTCTCATTTTTTTCCACGCCTTACAACGGGTACAAACTTTTGGTTCACAAACTTCACCTTGTTGGTAGTCATGTACAATGAGACACAACCCATGATCCCTGATCCAATCATACTGTCGTAGGGAAAAAGATCAATGAGCATTTTTGTATCTTTCACATAAAGATCGATCGGCTGGACCATATACAACTTTCTTACCGTCCCAGACACACCAAACCGGTGACCTATAGACACCGGATCTGTATCTTGGTTGCGGGTTTCTAGCTCTGACAATCACGAGCATAGCTTTACCTTTCTGTCGTCTGTCATTTCAACAAGTCCTTTGTCAATTAAATCGATCTAATAATCATTCTTCTGCCTTTGATCTTCAAATTGGATAAAAGGAGATACAACACGTAAAACAGCTACACCGTCAATACAAACCCAGAGCTTATGACCTAATGTTCCAATTTGAACACCCACAACTTTAGAAGCAGTGTAATCTTGTAAAATGATCTCTTTCCCATTCTTATCCAACATTATTCAGACTCCTTACGAACACGGATCGGTCACAACCACATCGTTCACATACTTCACTCATGAGCGTGCATACCTCGCATCACGTGGAACACCATCATCCGTGAGCCCCTTATAAGCAAACCTGATCTGCGATCCAATGGGAAAACGTGGATTGTGGCATGAAATTACAATTTCCTCAGGATGCATTCGACCTTCATGGAAAGCATCATCATAACTTTCACCACTATGCATCGCACGTTCAGAATCAGTAAAACCACTGATTCCAAATCTTTCACCCTGGAATTCAACAAGAACTGTCCCCATGAGTCCACAAAGTTTACCTTCACGTCCCCATGTATAGCCAACCACTTGTCCAACATCAAGCTTGAGCTTGGTCACTTTGAGAAGATGCTTAGATCGAACTGTACCATAAAAGGAATCGGGACTACGAAGCATGAGTCCTTCACCTTCTTTAGAAGTTTCTTGATACAACATCTCATTTAGAACATTTCGAGCCACAGTTTCATTGTCTGGAAGTCGACTTTGCGAACCACGCATTGGGAGATCACGAATCATGTATTGAAATTGTTGGACAGCAGAATTGACTTTATTTTGAAGAAAAGTCAAACAATCATCAAGAATAATGATCTTTTCAAAATTTGGATTATTGATTCGTCCATTTTGAAACAACATCAATGGTGAAGGTTGTTCAAATGTGACAAATTGGATTTTACTCCAACCTGGACCAGGTAGGAGTGTTGAAACAATTTTTCTTGTTTGTTGAAAGTTTCCACGACCAGACCATAATTCACCATCCAAAAGCATTCCAGTTGGTAAACCATCTAAAAACCAATCGGGTGCATGGATCACATTACCGTAACGTGACCATAGACCTGTTGCAATTGGACGTTCGAGATAACGCTCATCTTTTTTATTGTTGGCCCAAGGAACTTCAATCTTTGGAATACCACGAGAAGCTCCGCCATCCCATATGCAGCGTTGGCCATCATACTTTGTTGATACAAACCAGCCACCAATTTTGTGCTTGCTTGGATTATAAACTTGGGCCAACATAACGAATTCACGGTTGATCATTTAATAATACTCCCTACTCAACGCCAGTAATTTTCACGTGTAACGTAAAAATAGAAAGAAATTACGTCAGTTTGATACAAGCAGGTATCAAACCCAACAATCCTAGGAATCCACGTCTTTGCATGGTTATCTCTCCTTGAAGATTTTCAGAATATCGGATTCAGTATCAACGATCACGGGTTTTCCTTTAGGTGAATCCATGAAAGTTCTAACATTTGCTCCTGAACCAAGTTCAATGAGTTCGTTAATACACTCATTACATGTATGATCACACATAATATTGTCACAAGAATTTCTACTACATTGTAGCATACTCATGAGGGCACCTCCAATGAATAATCAAATTGTTTGAAATCTCTATAAGCCCACCGACAAACAGCCCCAACATTTGCAAGATCACCATAGTAATCTTCATTAAAAGGTTTTGACACATTCAAGTGTTCCATGTTCATAGGTAGATCAGCATCCTTCAAACATGATTCTATGTACTCAAGTTTCCAATACTGATAAGGGTGTTTGAATTTCTCCATCATTGTACTGATAGAAGAATTCCAAGGATTCTGTATCAAAGATGTTTGAACAAAATCCTTCCACATGATATCTTCGTAGTTAGCCAACCAATGCAAGTACAAAGAAATCGCACGTGTATAAGGATTACGAACCACAACAAAGTATGGTCCTGTTTCTCCGTATGGTAAATGTATACCGTGTTTCTCAATCGTACCATTTAATTGTGGACCTAAGATCACTTGTCCCGGCGGACAAAGGTGACGATGAAGAGACGATGAACCCGTTTTACAGGGTGTCAGTATAATTCTACCATCTGGTAATCGAATCACGGCTCTACTGCTCCTGAAAGTTTTTTATTGACTTCCTGAACAATAGGAAGAAAATTTTTGGTAAATGCTTTACCATACTTGCCCGTTTGCTTATATAGCAAATGCCGTGTGGCTTTTTGATCGTCTTCTGATAAGAGATCATATTGACGAACTAGATCTGAAATCCCCATCAAAGCAATTTTCAATTTGGCGGCAACATCTATCACTTGTGGCATGTTTTATTCCTCATAAAAAGTGCCAATTTTAGCCAAAATCTTGTTACGACGAACACTTGTAAAACGTTCTGAAACTTTAAGTTCAGCTGCAGTTTCTTTATTCGTGTAACCAAGTAACAAAAAATGAAGAATTCTTTTTTCAACCTCATCCTCAACAGAAAGATCACAAATCTCTCTTACTTCAAGAGGTAAATTTGGAACTTTTAAATCTGTTACATCATGTTTCCACCTTTCTGACGCTAGATCAGTAAAACAAACTTCACGATGTTGATCCATGGTTTTTCCTTTAACAGGATTTCCACCGACCAATTCTGTACGCATTGCCCAATTTAATCTTACACGAATGTATGCAGTTAAATTGTTATCCCTCGCAATTGAAGGAAATCGAATAACAGCATCCACAAGTGTTATAAAACCAACTTCAACAAAATCGTCTTCTTTTCTTGGGCAAAATCCCGTAAACAGAGATGCAGTTGAGACTGAAAGACTCATATGTCCAAGAATCAAACGATCTCTTTGTGTTTCATCTCCTTCTAAATAAGCATCAACGGATTCAAGATATGTGTTTTCATCTAGCCGCGGCGGAATTGTAAAAGGAAGTTTGATCGAGTATCCTCTAGCCATTGTCACTCCATTGATTTAGGTTCCTTTTTAATTAACTCAGATCGTAATATTTTAACGTTAGAGGGAGCTTCAATACCTAAACGAATTTTATCACCAGCGATTCTGACTACAGTGATTACAATATTACCATCAATCACAATAGTTTCTTGTTCCTTGCGTGACAATACTAACATTATTTACAATCCTTGTAAAAGATTTTTTCTTCAACTGTGAAATGTTTTTCTGGATTCAATACTTGTTCAACTTTTGCAAGGGCATCCAAACACCCTTTAATCGATCTGAAACCTTTTGGTCGACCCATGGCCAATGTCTTACGATTTGAATGCTTCAAGAACCATTGATAGTGTGAAGGTATCTTGTATCCTTCAACTTGTTCATCGTATTGTTCCTCAATAAAATGGATCTCGAATCGTGGATTCTTCATTCTAATGCCTTCATACGTGTGAGTTCGGGATAATTTACATACGGAATCTGACCCAACAATCCTTCATCATCATACAAGGCATATGCACGATCAATCACATCCTTGTCAGAATAGACACTGATAATTTCTGACATCAAACGTGCATATTTAGGATATTTTTTCTCCCAAGGTTCACGATTAGTTAAATGTGTACCAATTGTCGTTTTAGGTAGTTGTGTATGACATTGAACACAACAAAATGCCCATGAACTTCCACGACAAGGACGATCCCACACATCTTTCAAGTCTTCTCTACCACACAGATCACAGTCTGGTAAAGGATCTCGCACAATAGTTTTCATTCCCATCTCCCATCCCTGTGGATATCAGAGTATGATCTAGCGTCTTCTGCTTCAATTTCATCTTCTTGTTCGTCTTGAAAACCCCATCTTTCGTAATCATCATCCCCATTACGCAAACAACTTACACAAAGTGATGATCTAGAATTAATAGAAACAGTTGCACCACAAATGCATTTCATATTAAGTTGTTGTCCAGATTCATCAAAATCAGGACAAAGACCTCTTTCGTGACCACAACAAGGCCAATCTTCACATTGTTTCATCGTTCTTCTCCTTATAAAAGTACAGACTCCAGACGGCTACGACACCGACTAGATTGATCGTGATGATGAAAGCTTCCATGTTTTAGACTCCTTAGTCGGACACGATAACTTGGATTCCGAGGTTACTCCTCGATCAGAAAGACGGATGCAGCTTCAATCGCTCCTTGGGCATCCGTCAACAATGCAGGACCGACTCGGAGAAAGTTTTCGCCGTCGAGACGAGCCCAGCCAGTTCCGCTGACGATGTTTCGGCAGACCGAAAGCGGAGATCGGTTCTCGCCAATGACCGCCACAATCACCAGTTCGGCACCGGCATCGGCTGCAGCCTGGGCTTTTGTGAATTCCTCGGTATCGTTCTTGACGTCGTTGTCGGCGAGATAGTCTGCCATAGTGTAGCAAAGCAGACTCTGTTTGGCATATTCGGCGTTGTTGTTCTCAACCAAGGCGTGGGCAGTAGCCCGGCTGACGGTCGGGATGAAGGCATCGCGGTGATGCTTCATCACCGCTGCAAACGTCAGGTTAGTTTCGATCACCTTGACCTGTCGCGGTGGAAACATGCTAGGCGGAATCGGGGTGGCACCGGGGGCAGCGAGTGCCGCAAGTTCGTTGGTGATTTCGACGCGACAAACGTTGGAGATATGTGGTTTCATGTGGGCCTCGTGGGATTGGTTCGTTCTACTGAGAGTGTCTAAAGTTCTCTTCATTTCAAGAGCATAACTAAGTAAACGTAAACGAAGAATAATTTTATCCACTCTCCATGATCATCATACATCTTTCAAAATCATCGGCTGTAGCATCTTGGCCAGACTCACGAAGATCTGGAATCAAACACTTTTCCAAATAATCGATCATCAATTGTCTACACTCTTGCCAATTTTGCCATTGCCATGTTTCATTACATTGAGGACAAGTAATCTTATCAGAAGGTCCAGGTGTTTGACCATCTTCTAATTCAGGTTCCTCAATACCTTGACCACATCCTGGACAATTATTCGACATGGTGACGTGTCTCCAGTGTTTGAAGTCCTCGACGGCTATTTTCCCAAAGAACACGTATCATTGTTACTTCATGTAACTTGTTACAAACGGCTTCGATGTCCATGTCTTCCAGCCCTGCTTTTCGCATTACTGAACAAAGATCATGAACTAAATCACGATTTTCTTCAACTTCCATACGGATCGTAATAACACCATCTTGTTCTTTAACAAAATTTGCAACAAATGAAAAGTCACGTTCAGTTTTCATCTTCATATCCTTTGGCTGCTGTTTCAAAAGCCCGGCGAGCTTGATCAACATTTTCACATTTTTCAATAAACCACATGTCCATACTACTTAGCCATAAAGATTTCGTTTCGGGAATACTTTTACACAATCTTCCCTAGCTGTCTTTCTGTCAATGTGTTTCCAATAATCAACTCCCATGTGTCGTTGTTCAAGATACGGGATCATATGTTCAGCAAGATCGATGTCAACCCACTTCCAACCCAGAATTGACACAATTGTGACTGCTAAAGGTTGATCAATCTTTGCTTCCAATTTCAGAAGAAGCTGTTTCACTTCTGCCAGTTCTTCTTTTAACATCAAGTCTCCTTTGCCAATCTGCACGTGTATCAATAACACGTAAAGGTTTCCAACTGAATAATTCACTTAAACGAAAATCATTTTGATGTGGTAAACTATGTGATGGATTCCACATCGTGACTACTCCGACATCAAGTCGAAAATTTGTAAAAATGCACGTGTGTTCAACGTCACCAGAATAACGTTTAATTTCACAAAGAACCCAATCAGTATCCTTGAATTCAATCATACTTCAACTTCTTCCATAGGTTCAATCACAACACTAGAAGGTACATAATTTTCACGTACTTTATCTTCCACAATCAAAGGTGCAACATATTTGATAGGTGCTAAGATTTTATCTATCATTTTCTTTTCAGCAGATGAAGCAAAATGACGTATATTTTCCAAAACTCTGCACCAATGATCAGTGATCTTGGAATCAACTTCTCGTTCACGTACCATAGTACACAAGCCAGGCCATTTTAAGTCCCAAACTTTGTGACTAATCTGTTCAACCCAAATAGACCAAGTTTCACCATTTGGATGTTCGATCACAAATTGTGTAGCATTACGTTCTTGAATGAAACCACGTTTTCGTTCTTTGTGGTGATCCTTGAACTCAACCATCTCACCAATTGTGTATTTGTCTGCCATACGCATACGACGACGTTTCTTTTCGGCTGTTGTTTCTTTCTTACTCATATTCTATCCAATACATGTGAAGAAATATCCATATATCTACCAGTATGTACATTGACATACCATGTACGACCATCAATATAGCAGCACAAAACTGTCATACCAGTACCACGTACAGTGAAATAAGTTCCCCAATCATCATTGTCCCAATCATCGTACCAATCATCGTACCAATCATCGTACCAATCGTTTTCTTCCCATTCTTGAGTTTGACTGTATTCTAATTGGTCTTCCCAATCATCTTCCCAATCATCTTCCAAAGGTTCAACGATCATGGGTTCAACGATCATGGGTTGATAATACTCATCAATTGCTTGATTGTGATACTTTTCTAACAAAACACTCACACGAGTATGTGCATTTTTTGATCCACTAGCCATTCTTATGTTCCTTCAAAGGATCGATTTCACATCTGTGTAAAACACAACTAACATGACCAAACTCCTATAACTGGCATAACATTTCCGCCTCTTTAAGACTAATGACTTCTTGATGACTGAAACAAGCTTTTATTGCCTCAGATCGTCTTGACCATTTACGAGCAGATTCCAGATCATGTGATACATTCGACTTTTTACATTTGAACCAACGAACACCACAATGCACCCACGTAATGACATACAGTTGTTGACTCACATGTCGATGGTGCTTGGGTTTCATACTACGTTCATCTTTACGACGGATCATTTTAATACCCTCGCTCGAATTTCTTCTTCGGTGGGTAATACTTCCTCAGATGGAAATGTAATATCTCCAGCATAGGGAACAAGAAGACCTTTTTCCGTTAAGTAACTCATGACCCTTGATGCCAGATCCTTGTCACATCGTTCATGATTTTCACGAACAGTGTGCTCGATCATCCTTGAAATTGGCGACCTCCATCCCGGTGGAATAGAAGATGGATTTTCCTTCCGATCTTCTTCATGTTGTTTGCGATAATGTTCAAGTTTCTTGACTACTTGGCGATACGTTTTCTTACTTAGAAGCAATGTTTCGCTTGCTTGATAATCAATCATGTCAACCCTTTCAATCGAACGAAATCCTCATGAGTATGATAATCAACGATCTTCACATCTTCCAGGGGTTTAGCAATAATAAAAACACGTAGATGATCCAGCGGCAATGGATCTTCATTTCTAATATGAAATCCAGTATCTCTTGTTTTGGATACAGCACCATCTTTGTATTCTGTAATTTCAAAGAGTTTTTGATACTCTACAACAGCTTTGTGAGCTTCCATCAAATCTCTCCTTTCAATACGTCCAGTATGTTGTGAAATCTTCATTCTTTTTGTTCTCTGCCCACGTAGGACAACTCAAAGATGCTTGACGATGATTGGATTCTCGTTCAACAAAACCTCTTTTTTGTGCCATCAAATCCATATGGCTAATTGGAACATCACTATTGGGCTGATAACCACGATCCAAGGTATAAAAATCCTTAGAAGGTTCATGTACAATGAGTACATATACGTCAGCCATTGAATGTACATAAAGTAAACGATCTGCCATCCATTGACCATCTTCAAAGTGATAGCCACGATCGCAATATGGACAATCCACGTACATTTGATTTTTACATGTACGCTTTACAACAGCATGGAATCTTTCAATATGTTTGTCACACCTGGCTATCATCTGATACTCCTTGTACAGCGGCTTTGAGACATGCCCCTATAATACATTTGTCAACTATAGGGTGATGTATGCTTTCACTATTTTCAGGAAACACGAAAGCACTCCATTTACCCTCAACCCAGTTAACACGGAGAACGTAACCATGTTCTTTCAACCAAGGAACCAAGATCATTTCAACTTGTTGCCAAGTTCCGACATTTGGAACTTCACCTAATGGGGGCATTTCAAATGTATGCGGTGAACCACAGGCTTCCCATACTTTCATCATACCTTCCATAGCCTTTCGTGGAAATCCAGCATAATTAATTTTTACTGCACGTAACCAATCAATAAAGTCACGTTGATCTTGCATCGACGACAACATAGCAAATTCCTTTCGATCTAAGGTTCGTTTGAGCATGATTCACCATCCACATCTGCAACGAAACCTTTCAAGAACGTCTGACGAAAACTAATACGTTTAGTGACAGACATCGTAGACAACTGAGCATAACGACTTTCACCACCAAGAAACGTTTTTGTATCCATACGAATACGATTCATTTTGGCAGCTAATCTGTTAGCCAAGTTTGACATCCATTTTGCCAGATCCTTGTCACATCGTTCATTTGATCTTTCAGGAATATGCTCAGTCATACAGCGTAACTGACCAATTACACCGTTAATTGCATCGGCGGCATTGGACAACTGATGCATGGCGTAGGCTTCTTGAGTTGTCACTTCACCTTCATCCGTCGGTGAGCCACAAGCTTTCCATATATCAAATGTCCAATGAATATTGTGTTCAAGACCTATTTCTTTTGATCTTGCCCATGCAAAGAAACGATTTTCAACTTCCATGTCTCTGAGATCATTGTCCGTGAGTTCGGTGTCATCGTCAACGAAATCAGTGTCTTCAAAGATAGCCTCAGCTTGTTCTTCGTTGGGTTCCCTTAAAATTTTAGTTATGTCGAACATAACTATCCCATCCATGGCAATCTGTTCAATCAATAGAAGTGTATCTTCTCCTGATTCAAGATCAAACTTTTGACCATTACACTCAACAATTGGATTAGTATGAATGTACCCTCTAGCAAGTACCATTATTTGGTCTAATGGTTTATTAGGCCATTCACATTCTTCTAGTCCTTTGTAAAGTAACATCACTCACCATCCTTTCGGAGTTCGTTCCTGAATGCTTGATGAAGCCAGTCGAGAGCTGGTTCAAGATCCTTCAATTCGGTGAGTGTAGTGTCCACGTCATCAGGAAGTGAACCTTCATAACCATCTGCAAATTCATCAAGCACACGATGAGCCAGGTTCAATGAACGTGACACAGATGCCCAATGTCGAAGTCTCTTTACGTAAGGACATTCAGAGATGTCAATGATCACTGAATCTTTGATACTAATGGCAATTTGCTCAATAGCTAAGAGAGTTTCTTCATCAGATTCAAGATCAAATACTTGACCCTGAATATGAATAACATTATCTTCTGTTGAATAACCACGAGCCAACAATGTAATTTGTTGAACAGGATCATCAGACCATTCACAAGTTTCTTCTCCGTTGAACATTAACATCATGATACTGAATCCTTCCGGGAAAGTGGGGGAACATCTGCACAGCTAGTGCAGGCATAGAAGGTGCCGCGATACTCACGTATCGTTTCGAGCACACATAATACCCATCCGCGTCGCAACTCCCAGGTTGCACGACGCATGTCTTGTGGACGAGCATGTCTCAATTGTTGTTTTATCGATGTCATGCAATGGATATTTCCAAGCCGTTGCCGCACCATACCTCTGTTAGAACCAGATAGCCTTGTAACTGGTCTCACGATCTTCATTAGACTCTCCTTTTGATCTCCAGTTCACATTGACGAGCTATACTTTTAGCTTCTTCTTCAACTTCATCATCCACAGCAACAACCTTGCTTCTTGTCTGCAGGATTTTCAATAACAGTTCCAAGGTTTTTGTGTCAATGGTCGTGTAGTGGTAGGCAGGGAGGGGTAAGACTCCAAGCCAGAAAATACTCAGCATCCTCAGCTCTAGCTACTTCCTCTCTCCAGAAGGGTATAAACCCTCCTACTCCATTCACCTGGGGAGTACTCCAGGGGCCATGCCATGGCCTAGGCCACCAGCAACTCATGGTAACTTTCTTCTCGGCCTTGATCTGAGCAGTCAGCTTCTTGAAACGTCGTTTCTTTGTAGCAATCATGCTTCTTTCTCCTTTGTAATAAAAGGTGACCCGCCCGTAGACGGGCACCCACAACTCATTCTCCCACCTGCCTAGATAGAATCACGCTTTCTCCTTCTTATTCTTTCTTTGTCTTGGCATATATCGCATCGATACTTCCATTGATTCCTTGGTTGTCCGCAATGCATACAGTTTCCATTTTTGAGTTGCTTTGCTTGCCAATCAGTTTGTTTCGACATTTATTTCCTCGGCGGCTGGATATCGAATCCTTCCCTCTGTGAATCTGAACCAAAGAATTGTGATCAATCAATTTCGCTAATTGCAGCTAATCGACTTTCATATTCTTCATGGTTATCCGTTGTCGTGTTACAATATTCACATATAGCATACCTTCCACTACCTGACATTAAATGAGACGTTTGCGTCCCGCAAGTTTCACAATGATGTACATGTCGCCATTCACTCATGGTAAGGACTTGCCTCCACGAATGAGTTCCATTGCTTGCATGAATTTTTCCATGTGTCCAATAGAATCGTAAGATGGCTTGGGACACAACTTACTGCTCCACACAGGATAGGGTCGTTGTTTGATTCTCGATCTTGCTCTGTTTCTACCTATTCTATTGATCGTACAACCAGTGGCGGAAACAGTTAGTTTAAGAAACATGACTTTTTCTCCGAGAAAGTTCCAACTTCACACGCAAAGCAGCTTTTCTTCTTTGGATTGTATAAAACGCACTTCTTGCAATTTTTGCATCCAAAGAGTTACCTTTTGGCAAACAACTTTCTGCAATTTTGTCATTCAAATTCATGACTTCTCCTTACAGATGATCTGGGACCATTTTTGGTTGAAATGCGTCGATCTTCAATTGTTCATGCCCAGGTGTTGTAACCAAGAAACCAGATCCCTCTGGATGAAAACCCACTGGACCTTGTTTTGCGTATGTTTGGCGGCAGGTTTCTTTGGCAAGTTCAAATGCCTTATCCCACGTATCACTCTCGAACACATCTAAAAGTGTTCCAACTGCTGGACCTGCTGCATTTTTACGTGCAACTTTGATCGCAACTAACATGATCTATCTCCCTGATCGAAAATCATTTTGGGCTTCTTGATCTGATTTCAGATCCCATCTCCCTCTACCTAATTATATACTGTATATCGGCACATTGCAAGGCACATTGCAAGCAATCTCGCCAATAATTCCAATTATTTTGAGAATATTTCTAAGAGGATTTGATCTAAAACAATGCTAAAAAGCAGTCGATCTGGAATCTTGCAACTGGATAACATTGTCCCCGAGGATCATACACTTGTTCTCCATCCCATACAACAGCATGGGGTTTATCTGTATCGGGATGAGAACCAAGCAAAATACCACAATGATTCTCAAGATAATGATTCAAACGACTATGTGGATTACCAAAGACCGACCAATGTAAGTCATCAATGTGTATTTGTGGTTCTGCTTCAATTGGAACAGGAAATCTTAAATTTGCAATGAAAACATCGAAAATTTCATCAACATGAAATCCACGTTTTCCACATTCATTTCCATGTCCATCAAACAAGATTTCAGATCCATCGTGACCAATAGCTTCAATAACCTCATTTGGTTGAGTTTGGAGAAGACATGCACATGCAGTTGGCAAACATGACCATTCATTCGGCTGAATAGGATACGTTATTTCATACAATTTCATTCAAACTACCAACTTTCAATTCACAAGTTGAACCATACTTACCAAACTCGTATGGTATACCCACTGAAACTACACCGACAGCCCCCGCTTTCCGCTTTAGAACATTGAGTAAAGGTTCCAATCTTCTATCACTTGAACCAATAATAATTGGAGAATCTGCTCTAATAACTTGAATTGATTGTAAAGTCATTTCAACACAGAAATCAGTAATTTTAAAATCTGTAGCACTCTCAAGATCATGTGGAGCTTTAGTTTGAATTTTAAATCCCAATTTCTTCAAAGATACGATAAATGCGTCTACAGATGGATTAGGATATGAGACATAAGCAAGTTTTTCCTGTGGACCAAATAAACGTTCAACAACTTTCACATATTCAGCATAATTCAAACGATACTTTGAACCATACTTTTGCCGAATACAATGATACAAATTACACGTATCAACTAATAACACAAGTATCTCCTGTACAATATTTTTCATCTTGACCATCTGAACCGAAGAATTGTGACCAATCAATTTCGCTAATTGCAGCTAATCGACTTTCATATTCTTCACGTGTGATACCTTCTTGTGGCATTTGTTTGAATGCCCCTTTATTTGAATGCGGAAGTAAGCTGACAGATTTCGTCATTGGAGCAATGGCTGCTAATACAGCTTCAAGTTGGTTTTCCTCATGATGAGGATCGTAGATCTCTAGCCAACCTTGATGTATGCGGTATTGAGAATATTGGTCAATTCCTTCAACATTATCTTGATTAGAATTAAAAACTCTTGTATGAGGATACCATGTGTCTTCAGGATCATCTTCATAATTATCTATTACCCAATCATTAGTAGCCTCCATAACCTTCTGCCATGCTGGTTTGAAGTACAACGTGTTCGACACCGCATTGTCTGCCCACTCACGTTGCACAAGAACAAGATTCATCGCTTGTTCCCACACCGATACCTCCGATGCTGGAGCCGCTGGACCCTGTTCGACTGGGAATTCAAATATCCAAGTGGTATCTGGGGTGTATACAGATTCTTCATATGGGATACCTGCGGCCATGAGTACGGATGCCATTGGCGTGTCTTTTCGTACATTAATTCTGAACAATGTCCAACGAAATGTGGGATGACCGATTCCACTCTGTCGTCCGGCAAGTTTTGGGACCGTGCCACCCGGTTTAATTGTTGTAACACGTAACGATACTGGAATACCGGCTTCATTAGCAAGATGTTCATTAATCTTGCGAATGATTTCGTATCCAGACCGCATGTAACGCGTAACTTTTCTAACTCCCTCAACGTGTTTCCATCCAGTGTAATCGATAATTGAGACGCCAATTCTTCGATTTCGGTTAATGATTGCATTTGTTTTTGGTTGATGAGTAGGAAGAAGTGTTACTGTTGAGCAGTATGTAGTGGCGTAGTCGCAAGCATCATACCAGCTTTTCTCGTCAACGCATCTTGTGGGTATTGTCTCTGCGACATTGCATACTTCGCGATGCTCAAGTGGAATCTCCCCGCACGGGTTGAGACCGTGTGCTCGATCTGCTCGTAAATTGAATCGAAGGGTATCGTCAAATTTCCCGATTCTGCCATGTGGTATGTTCCTCATGTTAATGTAACCAAGATCACGACCTTCAGCATTGGCACGTGCAACCATGTCGAGTGATTCAAAATCTTTGTCTTCTCTAAGTCGAATACAATTATTGCTCATCCATCCCCAAGCTGCACGATCTGGATATCTTTTATAATCTTTAAGATGGTGGAAGACAGAATCATCTGCCTCACAACAGGCCAATTCGGCTGATCGACGCACATTGCCTGTGATGACGCATACACCGACAAGATTTGCAAAGTCTGTTTTAAGTTTGACTTCATCTGTTTTGTCTTTGATGAATTTATAGCACAATTCACTGAGTGTTTCGTGCAATTCTTCCAGTGGGGCGGGTCCTGAAGCGATTCCTCCAAAAGTTTTAATGATAGCTCCAGCAGGCCGTATCCTGGAATAATCAAAGGTTGGCAAAGAAGTGCCAGTTCTAAACGCCAACAGAAGTCGTTGTACGGATTCAACCCATCCTTCACGAGAATCTGGGATGTTAAATCGATATGTCCTCTCAGGAGCATGTAACTGTAATCCGGTACGTATTGGTCCGAAACCAACCCCAGCTCCGTACATAAGGGTGTCCATGATCCAACATACATCATCAAACCAATCCTCTCCAATATCTGTATACGCACAATTGTATAAGGCCATAGCTCCACGTTTACGAATGAGATCAGTTCCCATTGCCCATAAACCACGTCCTGGAGGAGACCATTCCATCCTACATAAAGAGACTCCCATTTTGACGGCATAATCTTGCCAATATGATTCATCCCATTGTATTCTGTTTTTCTTATAATGTGACTTTCGTATACTAAAAAGTCCATTGATCACACGGATACAAGTATCATGCCAAGTTTCTTGACCATAAGGAATGTCATCAATGTACTGAATACGTGAATACGCATTGTGATAAATGAATTGACTAAAAAATCCTTGGCCCCATGTCGGCAGGATACTTCTGATTTGTGGTTCGTTATCTAATTCAAAGCAATCTTGATAGTATTCAGTCATTTGTTTCTCGGTTTTATTGTTTTAGCAAAAGCAATTAAAGCAGATTCAACAATAGGTGTATCAGTTTCCTTCAATGCAGAATAACGTGCTTCGTCTTCAATAAGATCATGAGTCATAAAGTGTTCTTTACGTTCATAATAACCTGTCATAGTTTGGTCACTATTAAATTTGTACCCACAAATACTACAACGATCTTCGATCACTTCTGCTTTATCATTTTCACCTTTGTTAAGTCTTTTTTCATATGTCATATCGTCATCAACATCATTTCTGTAAGGTTAGATTTTTTGAAAAGTTTCTTGTATTCATGCTCATTGGCGGCAGTAAGAACCCAAACAGGTGACCCGTTAGCATCCATAATGGGTAGCCATTCAAGTTGTGCTTTTGTGAATTGAGATCCTTGCATTCGAGGTAACTTACATTCAATCCAACGTGGACCATATCGTTTATGTGTTGCATACAGATCAGGAAGACCATACTGAAATTTACCACCATGTATGATCTTAACTTTCCATCCCCGAACTTCCAGATATCTTTTTAGTGGATCTCTTACAAATACATCTTCCTTCCTTTCCCTTTTCTTTATCTTGTCGATTCCTAGCTGCCGTTCGTTCACTTTTGATCTCCCGTAAAAGATTACTCCAAGCCTTTTTAAAAGCTCTTCGATGTTGTCGCATCAACTTCATTTCAGGAAGAACATCTTTTGTAAAGAATAGATCATAATTATTCCACATGTCTTCATTGATGTGTGGCTTCGTCCAAAGTATCACTATGGCTTTGTGTTCGTGATCGTGGATCACTTGAAGTCTCGTCGCTAAAGATTCTTCCACTATCTTGAACTTTGGGTTCAAAATAAGATCGTATTGCTTCGGCGACACTCCCGCTTTCGATGCATGTTTCTTCATTACGACATGTAATTGTCGTATTCTGTTTTGAAAGCTCATAAATAAGTTCATCCTTTCGTAATAGATGATAATCCGATATATTCCTTAAAACTGCCCTCTTACGTAACTCATCTACGTGCATCAAGGACAAATGATTTTGACGTACTTCTACTATCCATGCATCTAAGTCTTCATTGTCTCCGCGATTAACAATCGAAAATAAACGTTTTTTCTCAGATTCTGTAGCATGTACAAATAATTCACGAAAAGTTGAACTTTGAATAGCATACTCCAGATTTCGAATCGAGCGAACACGTTGTGTTACACGGAACAATAATTCTCCTATTGACAAATCGTCCACAATATTCTCTTTGCGGGGAGAGAATCATTTACTTTTCAGCCCATGATTGCATATCAGTTTCCCATTCCATTTTGATAAGAGGAATCAATTCCTTGACAACCTCTATGAAATCGTATACAATTTTTTCAAGTTGTGGCGACAAGTCTTCTTGAACAGGACACATGAGTTCATCATGTACATTGAATGGTTGAATTACCCAGGGACTTATTCCACATGGTTGCAATTCCCAGAGAAGCGTTTGGAGCGTTTTACAAATGATCGCCCCCGTACTTTGAATCTTGTGATTTGTGGCGGCTCGCATGTTGAAAGCTTGGAGTTGGAACGCGGCAGCATACAATGCACTTTTAACCGCTCCCGAAGCTGATTGCCATCTATCACGACGAAAGACTTTGGTTTGGGCTTGTCGCCAGCCGGGTGGTGGCTTAGTCGCGAGCATGTAGAGTGCTTTGCATACACGATTTTCGAGGACAAAAGATCGTACGAAACCATTGAGGGAAGATACTGTATCTACTGGATCGTGCCATTCAACGTTAGTTCCAATTCCTTTTGGCTGACGCATTGAACAATAGGCATCAAATATTTCTTGTTCGGCTCGTTTTTTCTCTGCATAACGATCATTGAAGAGTTTAATGGCAGCTTCTCCAATTTCAATCGCGATACCAAGCCGTTTTTCCAAAGTATTAGCATCGCCTCCGTAGAGCAGACCACCGAATACCGCCCGTTTTCCTTTATCATAACGGTCATCATCTGATCCTTTTGTTGCAACAATATCGTCATAAGTAGTGCCAGGCCATAAAGCCATAGCAAACAAACCGTGGATCTTTCTTGTTGTTCCTTCCCTACTAGGAAACGGTTCACAATTTCCACAGGTGCAAGGTCTCTTCAGCTGTGTATTTACAAAGAGAACTGATTCAAAACAATTTTTACATGCACCATAACTTGCACCACAATTGGAACAATCAATTTTCTGACGATAATCGTTTGGTGATATCTGTTTCTGACATTCAGCACAAGTCAGAAGTTCTTTACGTAAGTTAGGATCATTATAAACTGCCTCAGCGATACTGACTTCAAATGCTGCAAAGTCACCACCGTCTAGTTGCATGTCATCTTGTGTTAACGGAAAACATTGACGGATCTCTTTATTGTGTTGGATACCAAGGGCATTGAGATTTGATATCCTTTTTCCATCTGAACTTTCAGTTCGACCGGAATTACGACCGGACAATGATCCAATAACAGTCGCAGCGGCATGGAACCTACCAGCCTGTAAAAGTTTTGTAAAAAGTACGTGCTTATTAGCAGATTGTCTACTATCGAGGACTTCCTTTGCTCTTTTCCCAGCTTCCGTAGGCCAATCACTAATTGCTTCAAGTACAGTCTTCTTAGTCGATCCGTGTTCATCGAATGCAACCTTTTCAGTTTCAGTCATCACGGCGGACAAGTACTTGTATACATGATGTGGGGCACGTGGTGCCAATTTCATCTTCTGTACTTCACCAGCATCAAGCTTTCTTATTTGATCTTCATCGATCTTGAATCCTCGCCAACGGCTTGCACCTACTTGACACGCAAGAACTGAATCAATGTCTCCGTGAGCAGGACGACCAAAATAGTCCAACAAACCCCTTGTATAAACCACATCATCTGTCGCGTACTTCCGTGCACTCTTATGAAACTTCCAATGATAAATATGATCTTTGATTATTGCAGGCCATGCATAACCTTTTTTGTCACCTACCTTACATGCCCAACCTTTTTCAGGCGTGGATAATGCAAGAGCAAATGGTGCCCAACCAATTTCAAGAGGTTTGTTCGGTGGTTTAACATCCGCCATAAAGAGGACATCTTTGTATCCAAGACAATGTTGTGCTAAAACTTTCAAAGCTGCACTAGGTCTGAAAGTTAAAACAATGTCTTGGAATCCAGGAACCGGCTTGCCTGTTTGATAATCCTTGATTGGGTAACTCTTCCAACGTGCTTTCTTATCTTTCCCACGAGCAAACAAATACTGTTCAAACTGCAACCGACGATCTAGTTCATTAATTACAGAACTGACCATCTGCGAGGGAACTTTTCTAATGCGTATGGATTTACGATCCATTGTATCTTGGAACGGACCCTTTCGAGCATGGAGTAGCAAGTCAAGGGCAGACCTTGGCTTGACACAAGGCCCATCTCTTGCATCTGGTTCAATGGCGGCGTACGTTTCGATGTGGTCGATGGGTTCGGCATCTTGTCCAACTTTTTCACTGAGCAATTCCAAACACGTAACTGTCTGAATGATCTTGAACCAGTCAAATGCTAAATTGAAGCCGACGACTGCTTCCGCGTCACACATACGTTCAATGAGTTCGAGTGTAGACCATATAGGTTCTGTCCACACATCATGAAGTTCAATAGGGTCATCATCGAATTGATACTGAATCAGGACCGTTGGTCCGTGGAAACCACAGGTTTCCGTGTCAAATACACATATGGGTCTGCTCATACATCACTCGTTACATTGTTAATCCAAGTAAATGAATCTGAAATTTTGATTTCAGAGAATGTCATTACTCAATCCTCTCAATTCTATATCGTTTACCATTTCCAAAACCAACTTCTATTTTTTCATTAAGTAATAAACGACACCAACCCTTGGACTTTGAAACATGATCCATTACATCGTGTTCACCGTAATCTCCAGGTCCAATTTCTTTCCATGTACTTGCAATAGAAATTAGTGCACGATGTTGACAATTTGATTGCCCGGCGATGACATTCATGGTACTAACTGTGCCTGTGAAAACTTAGGAATGTTGTAATACAAACCAACAACTTTGGCTGCTTCCTGAATATCCTTGTGAATTTCATACGTGGTTATGACACCACAAGCCCAAGCTAAGACACGTGTACAAAGCATATTTCCTTGAGGTGAAATCCATTCTTCAGCTAAGATAGCTTTCTCACCATTAACTTGTTTGAAAAGATTTTGTATCAATTCAAGCATATCTTCCATGTCACGTTTTGAACGAATTTTTCGACTGTCAGCACGATCTGTTTTCTTAATCCTATCCAAAACACCGCGACCTTGACCAGCTGCACGTCGATCACGAAGAACACCTGCCATTTTCAATAATTCATTTGGATCTGATGAGAACCTGGAAAGTTCAGCCATGTCACTAGGTAAGATATAACCTTGTGAAGCAGCAGTTTGAACTTCTTCAGGCATTTCAAGCAAGCGAATACGTTGCTGGACCCAACCAGCAGATTTTGTAACACGTTGAGCAATGTCTATACGTGTCCAACCACAAATCCAATAATGCTTAATTGCTTGAGCCTCTTGTGCAAAATTTAATTCTTTTCGTTGAAGATTCTCAATCGCATTAAGATCACGTTGCTCAAAAATCGGCATATTCTCAGCTTTAATAATAGCTGGAATATGTTTTGCTTCATTGATCTTGTAAGATGTATATCGACGGTGCCCCACAATAAGATGATACTTGAAACCTTTATCAAGAAGATCACCTTCACGTTTCAATTCAGCATAATCTTTTGTTCGCAATGGTCGAATAGTGATCGGTTGTTGAAGACCACGAAGTGCAATGTCTTTTGCAAGATCAATGCAATCTGTAGGAGAAAACCAACCACGACAATTGAATTCATGATCAATATAAATTTGTTCAATTGGTACTAACGGGATACCAATTGTTTGATCATTTTGCAAGGCTTCTGGTATCATACGTGTCATGGATTACTCCTGCAGAATGCTTCTGCAAATGCTGGGGGTGTAATAGAACGATTTGCTTGACTACGAATATTTTCAGACATTTTGGAACCATCAAAAGCAGGTATAAATTTTTCTTCAGGGATTTCAAATCTTCCCCAAAGAAGAGTTTGTTTAGTATAAGGATCACCAAACCAGTTAGGTTGAAACTTGTAAGTAGGTTCACCTAACCAACGTTGCATTTTACCAATTGGATTCTCCAATGCCCACCATTTAGGTTTTAATACATACACTAAACGTATGCAAGCATCCATGACCGAGATAGCTTGTTTCATATCTTTGTCAGTTCGTCCAATCCTTGCTCCAGCCGCACTGAAGCATGTACAAGGTGGAGCGGCGAGTACTCCATGTATATGACCCACAAACTTACGAATATCACCAAAATCATTTGGCAATCGTCCCATGTTAGAAGGAGCAGATGGCCAAAGACAAATATCGTAATCAGGTAAAGTAACTCGAAGAACTCTGTAGTTTCGATCAACATATGGTTGACTCCATGAACCAGAACCGGCACATAGATCCAAAATCGTTGGACCATATGTACCAATTGCTTTTGGACCTTCTATAAGTATGTCAAGATCATCCATTTAAATGCCTTTGGCCGGATTCGAACCGACACTTCAAGAAGTAACCAGAAATCATGTCTTGACACAAATTCACAAAGGCTACCATTATCGCCAGGATTTCACACGAAAATTACCTGCTTGTGCATCACCTGTGAGTGTCATTCTTCCCCTAGGAACACAAGTAGCACAACCAGGACCACCCCAACCAACTCCTTCATAATGGCCAATCAATCCCCAAATATGCCCACGAATACCATGAGCATTCATGTATGCAGCTTCAAGTTCACATTTTCTTTGATCACTACAGTTGTAATACTCTGCCGGTGGAGAACTAACTCTTCTTTGTCTCCATCGTCTTCTGCCAAAAGCATCAGCATCTGAACAAAGCAATGAACCAAGCAGAAAAACAACAATCAGTAACTTCTTCATAATTTTCTCCATGTTACAATAAAACATCACTTTTGAAACCAGCAGCCTTGGCATGTCCTCCACCGTCATGCATTTTTGCAATTGCACTCACATCTATTTCCCCTCGGGATCTGAGTGAATAAACGTAGTAACCGTCTCCATGAACAAAGTAAGTTCCACCTACACCTGTCTCTTCAGCCAATTGTCCAGCAAGATCTGAGATCACGTCTCGCATAGTACAATTGACTACGGGAACTGGAACATCACAATGTGGAATATTGATCATGACTGCATTTTCTTTAGCACCTTCAACAATGAGTTCCAAGTAACGTGAAAGAATGATACCTGCTTCAAATACATCATCTGAATACAATTCATTCCAAATTTTGAAATCAAATGGGTATGTACGTAGACCATCATTGACCTCACGACTGCCTGGTAACTCCCACTTCCAAAGATCACGATCCTCTGTATAAAGAACTTGCCATGGTGGGACAGCTTCATTTTGAAAATGTTCCCAGGTCAAACGAGCACCGCTCTTGGTCATGTCAAAAACCAAAGTAAGATTGTCAAAAGACGTTCTTTCTTGTCCTGTTTCAATATTTTCAAGTTCAGCCTCGGCTGTTTTGTGGTGATCAAGACAAATAACTTGTCTTGCACGATCGCAGATCCTGTGCATTGTTTCCTTGTTGTACGAAAAATCAAGAATATAGACGACTGCATCCTCTAAATCCAATGGAACTGGTTGACTATATTGAACAGGGATAAATTGAATGTCGTCACCAGTAAGATGATTCCATGCAACCCAAGCAGCACAGAAACCATCAAAACAAGACGCATGATACAGAACTCTGATCTTACTCATACTACAAATACCTTTTTATCATATTCATCGGGACGAATCAAACGAACAAACACATGCCCTTGTATCTCTGGAACATCCATTAGGCCGCGACTCCATACATCTGTTTCAAAGCCCCAAGAGCCATAAGTTCCAAACGACGTGAATTCATCAAGGAATCATATACACGTTTATCAGAAGGCAGATGAAAACAGTCATAAATCCAACCACCACGCACCATGTCCATCCCAATGCGATGCCCGCGATCAACAGCTTGCGTTCTGTTCTCGGGATTGAAGTCATTACTAAAAAAGAATGTCCCAGGAGAAGCAGTAAGAGTAATACCCATCCCAGCAGACCCTGGGTTGCCAACGAAGCAAACATATGGAAACCTTTCACGTTGTTGATCGTAAATCATTAATAAGTCAGCTTTTGAACCTTGGATCACATCACCCTTAGGTGTTTCCATGAACCAACCACGTCCATCACATTTGAACGATGTCCAACCCTGTTGATGACAAATCTTACATATACGATCAATTGAACCTTGAAAACCTGCATATACATTAAAGCGACCAATCTCTTGGTGCATTTCAAGCAAGTCTGTAAGAACCTTATCTTTAGGACAAGGAACTTCATCCATTGTTCGATGCATTTCTTGTACAAGTTTTTGTCCTGCACAATTAAAGCATTCAATTTCACGTGTTCCAAGATTGATAGATTCTTCACCTACGATTTCAGGTATAAATTCCAAAGGATCTTCATCTTCTGGAAGTTTTTCCCAAAGATACCTCACACCTTTCTGAATTTCATCTGGTAATAAAAAATGATCAGGATCATTTGTGTCGAAATATTCAAGTTGAAAACCTTTTGCTTCACAACCAGGACAATCAATTTTCTTTCCAGTTGGTGTATCTTTGTAGATAAAACCATCGCTCAAAGTTCGTAACTTACTAAGAGCATCAACAGTCCTAACTTCGTTTGCAACGATTAATTTAGCGGCACGAAGAATTTCTTCTGTAGGTTCAACTTCAAAGATTTTGTATCGTTTTTCAGGAAGGTCTAAACAGTCCTTCTTAAATTTAACAAGGACTAATCCTTCTGTTCGATCATTCAACTTTTCAATTTCATTGACACCTTTAACATACTTGTGAAGTTTTTCCAAATTGGCAAGATTAACAAAATTCAATGTAGAATCATGAATAGGATTATCTTCTAACTTTCCACATAATTTACATTTTTCTTCATCATCTCGCCACACTTCTAATTTCTTGTATTTACCTCCAGCGGCACCTTCGTATTCCGCAAGTATACCTAATCGCTCGCGAAAAAGATACCAATTTGCTTCTGACAAGAAACCTGGTGCTACAATTTCACATTGTTTCCAAATATCTGCTGGTGTTTTTGGTGAAGGTGAACCTGATAATTCTGCTATGATACACTCAGTTCCCCAATGCTTACGCATTGCATCCGCAATCATTTGAGCAGCAATTGATCTTTGTGTTTCTGGTGTTTTACAACGTGAAGATTCATCCAGAACCAAAATACGTGGTGGCGGTCTATTCGGGTCCCAAGTATTAACAACCTTAACTAAACCTTGATAACTATGAAGTTGTGGAGCAATAGGTGTATTCCATTTCATGAAATCTACTTGAGCCGCAGCAATAGCTGATAAAGGTGCAGCCCAAACTATATCTGTCCACTTAAAATCCCAAATCTTCTGTAGCATTTCAACCATGATAATGGCAGCAAGAGTTTTGCCTGTACCCATTTCACATGCCCAAAGAAAATGACGTACAGAAAAACCATGTTGAATCATGTCAATTTGATGATCATAAGGTTCAAGAGTTTTGAATACTCTGTTAGCACAATATTCCTTTATTTCTTCTGGTAAAATCAAATTCCTTTCCCATTGTGTATAAGGAGAAGGTCCAAATTTCCCCATAAAAGCTTCAAGTTGAAAGATATTTCTTTGAGTTATAGGTGCAGACCATACCTTTGTTGGCTCTGTGTATGGAGCCATATTATCAGGAAAACCATGATACCTTCGTTTTTCAAACGATGATTTTATATCATCTATCAATTCACGCACGTAACCGAAATGAAAAGCCATTCGATCACCTTCAATTCTTTTAATACGTACAGGTGTATATTGTCCACCTGCAAGAAAATGCGTATCAAAATGATCTTGTTCTAATAATTCTAGTGTTGACTTCGCAGCGACCATGTGCCATCTTTCTCTGATATTTTGGACCATCCTTTGAATACTGTGATAAATCCAGCATGTTCAAGATGATTTTGAATCTGATTGGATATATGACGCATTTCTATTTCTTCAAAAAACATTTTACAGAAATACGACCACGTAAAAACAGAACCTGTTGCAAGAGTTACAAACATATTCTTATGCTTTTTCGCTTCCTGTACAGTAAATTTTACTCCAGGAGTAAATGTAAATAAGTGATGTAAATCTTCCCAAGGACACAGAATAATGAATCCTAAATTAAAATGACTCAATATATTATCATCAAACATACCTAGACAAACAAATGCTTCACTTGCATCTTTTTCTTGTGTAGAAAGATTGATACCTGATGCTGCATCTACAACTTGACGTAAAGTTGAAAGATCAAATTCACATTGACTCAAACCAAATACATTTTGTTTCATTGAAAAAACTCCGGTGTCCGTGCATCCCCAAGAATTTGACCTTCCTGGTTATTCACTTCAGTTGTACTTATTTCACCTTTATGATCTACAAGTGTTGGTGAATGTGTTAAAAGTTTCTTTCCACAAAAAGTTAATACATGACCTATAGCACAGTCTAAATGTACAGCTGAAGAATGTGGTCCTTGTGCAGCGAGTTTGAAATTTGCTTCATGAACATTTACAATTAAATTGAGATGTTCACGTGGAAATAACAAACAACACGCACCACACCAAGACATATCACCAGGCATTTGGGGTTTGTGCCAATTACCTTTTTCAAACATAGCTGAATTGTGCTTAGAACAATAAGGTGAAATGAAACCAGGAAGATCATCTTCAAGATCGAGGATCAACTTCCTAGTTTCACGTGAACATCCTTGCATGAATTCAATATCATCCTCACACATCATGATCCATGGACTAGCATTTACCTCTAATATTCTTTTGGCCGCATACAACCAATTATGAACAATACCAAGTTGATTAGGACTTTCATAATAGAGAACACGATCTTTATACAAGAACGGTGGAGTCTGTGGTTCTGCGAAGACAAATGGGACAATATCCCATTCAGTTAAGAAAGACCTCAACATAGACGTGATGTAATTCACGTTATCGGGTCTTGGAGAAGTTATGATCCCGGCGGCGATCATACATCAGTCCTTTCAAATAAACTCCGGGAGAGAAATTCTCTCCCGGAGTCCACCACCATCATCCCTATCGACGTGACTCACCTTCTGCTGCTGTTTCCACAGCCCCTTCCGGTGCATTCTCATCCTTTTCCGGTTCTATCTTGGCTGGAGGATTATTGAACTTGTTAACTTCCTCCACCAATTGTGCTTTTTCAGGCATGTCAATCACAAGATCGTAAAAGGCTGTCCGTGGACCATGCCAAATGTTTGTACCTTTCTCAATCAAATGTGCCGTTTGTGTAGCAAACCATTTTTTGCTATCCACAATCGCCACCAAGTTAGGTGCTTCATTTCGACCAGTTGCATTGCCCATGAAATACCCTGCAAAACACTTTTGCTCAGGCAACCAAACCAAAAATTCGACTCCATGTCCAAAACCACCTTTGATATTTTTGTCCTCAGCTTTGGTAAGACAATCTTGAAATTCTTCGGATTCAGGATCAAAGAACGAAGTTGGAGGTGGACCAAAAACCATGGCCTTCGGTCGCCATGCAAAGAATCCTGCGGCAAATTCTTCACTGAGGTCTGTCACATTGCGTCCACGAACCAAACCAAAATGACCAATGGGAAATTCCCCCTTTTTTACTGGTTTGGATTCACCACCCATCAACTGGATATACGGGAGCCAGTCACCAACTTTTGTTGCGGCTGCAAGAGCTTTGTCTGTACTATACCTGCTAGGCTCAGTGCCTGCAAGTAAATTGTCGTCTGGTACTGCTAAAGTATTTTCTTCCGTTGTAGCGATTTCATTACTCATTTTTTTCTCGTTTCAAAATCAAAGATCAAAGATCAAAGAACAAATAAAAATAGATGGCAGCCCGCCCTTACATGACGGACCACCACCGCACTTGCCGCCGGGCAATGTTTCACTACATGTTCACAATGTTGGCAGCATCTTTCGCAGCAGCATCTTGCTTGGCATCTTCTCGCTCTTTCTTCTTGCGTTCAACCTCGTCCTTTTTCTTCTGTTTACGGACGATATCCGCCTCACGTTGAGCTTGCTGCGAAGCCTCATCGAAATTGAGAGTCCAAGCTAATGCCAAAGATACGATATCACTCGGACTTGTGAGTCCACCATCTGTGACCAAAGCCAAGATGGCACCGCTACCTTCAGCCACAGCTTCAAACTCTTCCTTCAACACCGTAATCTTGCGAAGATGCATTGCGGGCTGAAATTCAGCCGGTGCTGCATCTTTGCCAGCTTTCTTTGCGTCTCGAATTTCCTTGACGCGTGCCTTCATACGTGGCACAAACGTTTGAGGCTGTTCCGTTTGAGCAGCATCCACGTGCTCTGCCTGTTCTTCTTCGGGAAGCTTGGATAGAGCATAAGCGTTGGTAAGATGGATCTTGCCAGCATCGACAAGTTCTTGAATTCCATCCTGCAACTTGTTGAGTGAAAGTCTTTGTTCCACCCACGTCTTGGATTGACACACTTTCTGTGCCAATTGTGTCACAGTCATGAAAGGATTCCGCGAAAGAATGCGGAGAAGGTGGCGACTGTACTCGGCGGGTCGTGTAACAACACGTGTTGCATTGGTGATGATCTGAGCTTCAAGCAACTCACCATCATCCATTGAAACGACGAATGCAGGAATTTCAAATCGACCTGCATCCGTTGATGCCGTGAATCGTTGCAAACCATCAATCAGTCCATACTTGGTAACACCAAGGCTATCGAGTTCACGAACCAAGATCGGTTGCAAAACACCACGTTCTCGAATGGAATTGACCAACAACTGATACTCCTCACGTTGACGATCAACGTCACGTAAAGAGATCTCAGATTTCTCGATCAATCCCAAAGGAATGATCTTCGTTACCGTTCCGGCCTTTTCCTGTGCAGCTGCGATCTCTTCTTTTTCGATCGCATCCACGGACCGTTCTACAGTAGCAGCATCAGTTGACATAGTGCTTCTCTTTCATCAATAAGGATTTGAAATCATCAGCCGACTACGATTCTTGATCGGCCAAAATACACTATATTATACGAGTTTTAGCTGTAATAATTACGCAAAATAAACGTATAATATAGTGTAAGTTTGTAAATTGATTTGATTTAGAATTTACAAACTAACTTACTTATGAGGGTTAGATTATTGATCAGAAAAAATATAACTACCCTATAAAGTGAGCTATTAGACTTGCCCCCTATTTGTAAGTAATTTTGTAGGAACAAAAATGACCGTATCAAGAATCGCATCTATTTTAAGGATGTTAAATCAAAACACCCACAACGATCTAGCATCTCTTTATAATAGTGGAATGGAATGTCAGGTCAACGTTGCACAAGATCTTGGTGAAGCTATTCAAGGTAAATTTGAAGGCAAATCCTGGACAGGATATACAGACGGTGATCAAACTTGGAAACCATTTCGCATCCCTTATAATGCGAATTCAACGCCCGAGTATGATGTTACAACACCTATGAATTTTGATCTTGCTGAACATGCTGAAGCTATCGGGATGACGGGTTGGGACTGGCAAAATTGTGTTAGCCGTTGGGTCGCTTTTGATTTCGATGCAATTGTAGGTCACTCAGATAAGCATAGTTCTAAACTAAGTGTTGAGGATCTTGTACGAGTGAAACAAGCAGCCTGTGATATACCGTGGGTGACTGTGCGTCATTCAACAGGTGGACGTGGGTTACACCTGTATGTGTTTCTTGATCCTGTATCTACAGCCAACCATACAGAACACCAAGCTTTGGCACGTTCTATTTTGTCCCTGATGTCAGGAATTGCACGTTATGATTTCGCATCCAAGGTTGACATTTGTGGTGGCAATATGTGGATTTGGCATCGTAAGATGCAAAAAAGTCCACAAGCTTTAGACCTCATCAAACAAGGTAAAATACTTAAAGAAATACCTGCAAATTGGCGTGACCATATAGCTGTTATGAAGGGTAATAGAAAGAAGATCAAACAACGAATACCAGCATCAGAAGAATTACCAGAATTACATGAAAAATTTGATCAAACAGCTGGTCAACAAAATTTAATTGCTTTGGATCTTATACACAAAAAGTTAATTGATTATCTTCATCAAAATTGTTCAAGACAATGGTGGTGGGATTCTGATCATCATATGCTTGTCACACATACGTTGGATCTGAAATCAGCACATGAGGCTCTTGCCTTCAAAGGTATTTACGAAACAAGTTCACCTGGTAATGATGCTGAACAAAACTGTTTCGCTTTTCCAATGCGACAAGGTGCTTGGTCAATCAGACGTTATTCATTAGGTGCAAGTGAACATGCATCATGGGAACAAGATGGTCGTGGTTGGACTAAGTGTTACTTGAATTATGAACCCAATCTTAAGATTGCTGCTCTTGCTCATGAAGGACTTGAAAGACCTTCAGGTGGATATGCTTTCAATTCACTTGCTGACGCAAAAGAAGCTGGATTAGCCGTCGGTTCTGAAATCAAAACACCAGCAGGCATGGACGGTCGTACTGCGACCATCAAAATGCATAAAGATCGATCTCGAATCATTGTTGAAATTCCAGCAGAACATCATGATCAACCAGGAGACATGCTCAGTTGGTTACGTGAAAAGAATAAGTGGGTAAGGATCTTGAATGCAAATCTCAGTAACGAAGGTGAAGTTGAAACAGAAAGTGTTGATGATTTCTGCCGACATATTGTTACACGTGACGGCGGAGATGCAGGTTGGATGATTCGAGGTGATGAATGGTGGAGACAAGAACCTTTGACACATGTTAAACTGGCTCTCAAGACACACGGATACAATGCACCAGAAGTTGATAAAATTGTTGGTGGAAATGTTTGTAAACCATGGCTCTTGACCGTTGCACCCTTTCAATCAGAATATCCAGGCGATAGACAATGGAACAAGAACGCTCCACAACTAAAACATGTGCCTAGCAATAATGATACCCTCTCTTTTCCTCATTGGCAAATGATCTTAGATCATGTAGGCAAGGGTTTAGACGTTGCTGTAATAGAGTCAAATTGGTGCACAAGCAATAATATAGTCTCAGGTTCAGACTATCTTAAATGTTGGGTTGCTTCTTTGTTCCAATATCCACTTCAACCTCTTCCGTATCTATTTATCTTCTCTGATAAACAGAATACAGGAAAATCCATCCTTCATGAGTCTTTGAATTTGCTTTTCAGTCCCGGATACAGGCGAGCAGACCATTCGCTTGGTGGTTCAATTTTCAATGGTGAACTTGAAGGTGCAATTCTTTGTGTAATAGAAGAAACCAATCTTGCTACAAATAAAACAGCTAATGCAAAGATAAAAGATTGGGTAACTTCACCTATGTTACCTATACACAAAAAAATGTTGACACCTTATGAGGTTATAAATACAACTCATTGGATACATTGTTCTAATTTCAAAACAGACTGTCCTATATGGCCAGGTGATACACGTATCACAATGATAAATGTACCAGAACTTCCTGTTAATCCAATACCAAAACCAGTCTTTATGGAAGTTTTGGCCAAAGAAGCACCAGATTTTCTAGCTGCATTGCTATCACTAGAAATACCAGCTTCAAACGATAGGTTAAGATTACCTGTTCTCAATACACAACAAAAACTTGAAGCAGCTAAGATCAATGAAAATTTAGTTGAAATTTTCTTACGTGAAGCCTGTCATGAAGCACCAGGTTACATGATCTCGTTGGCAAAATTTGCAGAAGCATACATTGCATGGTTAGACCCCAGCGAACGTATTGGTTTGACAAAACGTAAAATTAGTTCATCTATGCCTGATAGAATTCCTAAAGGACGAAACCCTTATAATGCAGCATGGTCCTGGGGTAACATATCTTTCAAAGTTCCTGATGAAACTCGATCACCGTTAATTTGTTTTGAAGAAAAACTCGTAAGCAAGGAAATGTAATGAAATTTATTACACGTTGGAATGGATCATTGTTTCAGGGTGTAGGTTACTGCAAAGAACCAGGTTGGTTTAATGTATGGTGTGGACCTTTTGATCTTGATTGTTTTAATTTTGAAACATACAGAAGTGTAAATCTTAGGATCTTCTGGTGGTGTTTTTACTTGAAAAAGGATAAGAAAACATGGAAATAATTTACGTAATGGGTGTTACATGTGTAGGTAAGTCTACTTTCATGCAACGTTCAGTCGACATCATGGGTAACAAGATCGGACTCGTGGAAGTCGGCAAGGAAATGCGTAAGCGTTATCCTCCAGAACGATTTCGTGGTCAAGCAGCAATGGCTGACACAGAAGATGAAATTTTTGAAATTTACACCAAACAATTAAAATCTCAGTTGGATAAAGAAATTATCTTAGTTGACGGTCAACCTCGTTTTGAATCTCAAGTCCCAAGGATCTGGAATCAACATCCTGAAATTTCGAAAAGTTGTCTTTGGTTGCATATTTCTGATTGTGTGATACAGGGACGAATACGTGAACGGTTCTCTATTGAAGATCCAACTGACTGTTTTGAAAAAGGTACACAAGCAGCAAAACGTGATCTCGCACAACAACGTGTGACCAATGACAAGATTCAACTGTTTCCTGTTCTTTGGTTACTCATAAGTCGTGGTGTCAAGATAACACCACTTGAACATCTTTCCGATTTCAATCATCGACTTTTCTGGAAAGGATACTGATGATAAGAAAACCTGATGAAGTCACATGGGCCAACATAGGCAAATCATGTTTGTTGGGTTGGGACAAACAAGAATTTTTTGTTAACCGAATTACTTTGTCCATTTTCCTTGGTTCTTTGGTTTTAAGGTGGCACTTTGCCTGAATGGTGTAAGAACAACTCAACCAATCAACGGAGAATACAAATGTTGGAATTCACCTACGCAAATGTTCCACCACCCGCTGCAAGAGCACCCGGAAAACTCAACACCAACCGTATCCGGCTCTGGTGGGACAACGATGTGCTCAAGTATGATCGCCGCTACGTGAGCAAAGATGGTAGCGTGAGCGATAACCCTATCGAACACACTTTCACCGGAACGTCAGTGCTCCACGTCGCCAAAAATATCCACTGGGGCTGCTGTGGCTGGTCCGCTGGTGGGCACCAACTCACCCAACTGCAAGACCTTATCAGGGAAACCGTCGAACCGGATGCAAATGGAACTCACTGAATTTGAAGAAATTTGTATGCTGAAAATCGTGCAGTACCGATGATTAAAATAACAGTGGAAGGAACAAAATGTCCGATGATTTTCTGAATGATTTATTTGATCTTGGATCAGATAACGATCTCAAAGACACAACACGTAAGTTTCAAAAGGCTCCATTTGGTTGGGTTGGTGGAAAAGCCAAGAGCCTCCCAACCTTGATTCCAATCTTAAAAAGCCATTTATGTAACAAATGGATTGATGTCTTTGGAGGATCTGGTATCGTTTCTTTGAACATGCCCGATTGTCCTTTAATGGTATTCAATGATGCATATTCAGGGATCGTAGATTTTTATCGTTGCTTACAATTGGGAAGTATGACACAGGATCTTATACATCAACTTGGTAATTTACGACACCCATTATCTCGTGAAGAATGGGAGCGATGTCGTGCAACTTGGTGTGAAACAGATGATCCTGTTGAACGTGCAGCTAAATGGTATTATATGATCCGTTGCTCGGTCATTGCAAAAGGTCAATGCTTTGGACGTGCAACGAATGGTATACCACCTTTTAAGATTCCCAAATCACTTGAAGTATTTGAATCTATTCACTGGAACATTCGTCGCTTCCAACTTGAAAATTTAGATTTCAAATTGATTCTTCGTGACTATGATAGTGAAGATGCTTTGTTCTATCTTGATCCACCATACGTAGGTACTGATCCTGGAATCTACAAAATAAAATTCAAGGAAAGTGATCTGCGGGAAATGTTGTCAATAATTGGCACAATGAAAGGCACAGTCATTTTAAGTGGGTATGATAGTCCACTTATTCATTCAATGCACTATTGGACAGATCATACTAAATGGTCAGCAAGTGTATATGCTGAACCTCAAGCATACCATGAAGAAAATTACAAAGCTGACAAACAAAATGTCCAAACTATTGGTATATCAGAAGAACACCTTTGGATAAAGGAAGCATAATGGCTGAATCAATGCAACATCTTAACCAGCATCTTCTGTGTTCAATTGATACAGAATTAACTGGTTTACGTCCAGGCTATCATGAAATTGTGCAAATATCTATTTGCCCTCTTAATGCAAAACTTGAACCTTCAACAGTTTATCCTGTTTTTGATATTTATCTCAAACCAAACTATCCTGAGCGTATCGACTCCGAAGCTCGTCGTAAATCAGGAGATGTTATTCAAAAAGCTCTTGATACTGGAATGGATCGTATGGCTGCTGCGGATCTTTTAGAAAATTGGAATACAGAACTTCATCTTCCTGAAAAGAAACGAATTGTTCCACTTGGTTTCAACTATGCAGCTTTTGATAAACCCCACATCCAGGAATGGATTGGTTGGGAACACTATAATGCAATGTTTGACTCCAGGATTCGAGATTTATTTGTCATAGCTTGTATGATGAATGATTTTGCAGATTTTAATGCAATGGAAATACCATTTCCTAGGTTAATGACACTGACAACCGTGGCTCGTCGTCTTGGTGTTGATGTTGATGATCTCAGAACACATGACTCATTATACGACTGTGACATAACACGTCGTGGTTATGTAAAAACTTTAACAACTTTTTTTAATCCGGTGGTATGATGGAACATGAAAAACCTTGGTGGGCACCAAAAATGAAGTCTATAGTGAGAGCTATACTGGCAATCATGCTCACTGGTGCAGCAATTGTGTCAACTTTTTATTCTAGCTTAGCTTCTGAAGCTTTGTACGGATTAGCTGGATCTGCGATCACATTCTATTTTACTGAAAACGGAGACTGAGCATGAAATACATCTTCCACAGTCCTGTTAACTTCGGTGGCGGGGAGTCACTTGAAATCACCTATGATGGAAGTGGTGATCCTATGTACTTTGGTGACAAATAGAAAGAGCAAAATGAGCATCTTAACAGGTCGCGAGATCATGCTACATGTGCAGACAGGTGCAATAGGAATTGATCCCTACAAAGAAGAAAACATTGGTCCAAATAGTTACAACTTAACACTCTCACCTGTATTGAAAGTATATGAAGAAGTTGTACTTGATTGCAAACACGATAACCGAATTCGTAGAATTGAAATTCCTACAGAAGGTTATATTCTGCAACCAGGAACCCTGTATCTAGGAAAGACACAAGAATTCACACGTACAGACAAACACGTCCCCATGATAGAAGGACGTTCATCCTTCGCCCGTTTGGGTATGGCCATACATGTGACTGGTGGGTTCGGAGACCTTGGATTTCAAGGTAATTGGACTTTAGAAATTATCGTGATACATCCCTTACGTGTCTATCCATACATGAAAGTATGTCAGATATTTTACCATGAACCAATAGGTCCAACAGACATTACCTATGACGGTAAATATCAAGGTGATCGAGATGTAAGATCAAGTCAGATACATACTGAACTTAATCCTCAGGAAGAATAGGAATATTAAGTTTACCTTCAATTCGAGATAAAGATTTCCGAATCGATGCAAGCTCATTCTCTAATTGTTGCACTCTTCGTTCACCTGATGTAGCATACATACTTTTTTCACGACTAGCATCTGAAAAAGACTGAGATGCTATTTTTGCAATATGTTCATCTGATATTCGAAAAGCCAAAGCTGTTCCTAGGTTACTGATAGCTAATGCTGTCAGTAATGTCGTAATCCATTTCCACATAACTAACTCCTTATTTGAATCTTTATTGGTTGACATAAATATCCTTTTCTTTAATTTTGAATTTTAAAATAATCCTTTTGGACATTCACGTTTTGCCCTAAAAAGAATTCGAATGTGATCTTCAAAGTCACATCCAATTACTTTACAACTTTTGCCTGTAAATTTCTCACAAGTTTTACAATACTTAAAACGATCTTGTATCTCAGGATATGTTAAATCTGCTGTTACAGGATTATTCCTATTAAAAGCTGTAAGCATTCGTTGTGCATAGACACCATTATCCATATTGCCTGAGTCTTTTCATATGAAACCAAGATCGACCACTAGGAAGAGTCACAGGTACAGACTCATCAGTAGCAACAGGGAATACACGTATTCTAAGAATATCACCTTTTTCAACAGCTAGTACCATACTACCTGTAAGAGTGATAACAGATGCTAAATCTTCAGCATCTGAATATTCCAAGTCACGTTTCTTCACACCGTTTACTTGGAACTCTATTCTAGCACCACTTGTAGCACCAGCAGATAAACCACAAAAAACTTGTGTGCTTGGTTTGCCTCGTGTTGTTAACGGCATCACATTCCCTCTACAGTTTTGAGTTTTGCAAAACTGTTAAGTTTAGGTACAGCTTGCTTAATTGGAAGAATTTTTCCTATTCTTTGTGCTTTGTACCATTTATCAACACATTGAGAAAGAAAAGCTTCCCATTTAGCAGATGCAGCTGGAAGTGTAAATTCAGACCAAGTTACCATTTGAGCACGATGCTGCATCGCCAGATTCTCATCTGTGGGTTCAACTGCTTGTACTAAAGCATCTGCTAAAACTTTAGGCTCAGGTCGTTGAGGAACAATTGTGGCCAGTTGTCCAAATTGTTTTGTTAATTCGTCCATGACTGGTATGGCTGTTGTGACAACAGGACAACCAGCTAACCAAGCTTCACAAACAGCTAATGGATGACCTTCAAAGTCTGTTGGTAAACAAAATACATCTGCCATTGCTAACAAATCACCAACATGGAATTGTGGTTTAAGAAAAGCAACACGTCCTGCTGCAAGATTAGAACAACTTTTACTAAAATTTTCCTCTAAGTACCCTGATCCAACAACTAAAAGTTTCCATTCATCTGGAAGATGTTGTAAAGCACCAAGAAGAATTTCAGGATTCTTTTCTTCAACAAGACGACCCATATAAAGAATTATTTTATCATCTTCAGTGTATCCCCAAAGTTTTCTAATTGTTGGTCCACCAAATTTCGGAGTTACACGTCCTGGATCAACTGCATTATAAATAACAGCATTGACACTGTTTGGATGATTAAAAACTTGTCTTGCAGCGTGTGAACATGCAACTGTAAAGTCTACAGTATCAAAATTTGTGTTACAAGTCTCACGTGCATAAGTATCAGTATTTTGAGCTAATTCCACAAGTGGACGTTCAAAAGACCATAAATACTGTGCAACATCTTTAACACACCAAGTGATTATAATGTCTGCATCAAAACAAGCAGCACGAACAGCAGATGCAAAATCACCGTGATAATGCATTCCTTCCACACAACCTTGATTATAATCTTCCTGATGAATTGGAACCAAAGGTCCACCCATCATTTTCAAAGCCCAATCATAATTTTGGTATATATGTTGATTTCGTACTGCAATTCCTGTGAATTCGAGATCATGAGCATAACGGCAAAGTCCTAGCATAAGAGCATCAGCACCACCGACACCAATACAAGGACAAATCCAACCAACTTTTAGTCTTTTGATGCTGCGGGACATCACATCTCCTTTGGGTTACCTAAACCTTGAGACAAACTTGCACAAGTAGAAAGTGTACATTTAATTCTGGGATCAGGATCTTCAAGTTGACCACATGGATCAAAGGGATCAGGATCTTTCCAACAACAATATGTGACGCCAGGTCTTGTAGGATTTTTATCAAATTGTGATCCTGATCCAATGAATAAACCATTTTGAAATTCTAAAGTGTAACAAGCATGAACAGGTTCTGGACAATACTGAACTTCTTCACCTGGAACGTATGTGTAACAATAGTCATAATGATCAATGTCACAACTAAGAACTTTAAATGATCCTGTTTTTCCAGGTCTTCTCCAACCTAATTGAACACATTCACCAAAAACAGCTTGTGCATATAAGAATCCTGAAAAACTTTGAATGGTACTTACAGTCTCAGGATCTGAACCACAAGGTGGACCAGATGGAAATTTCAATTTTAAACGGCCACCAAAACCACCTTTTGACAACCAAACATGTTCCTGTTCTGAACCAATCTTGACCCATCCCTGATGGACTTGTGTACCAATTTGGATACTATTACCAATTTTTGGTTCATCTGTCCAATAAGGCCATACATTTGGATCTTTTACTCCAACTGATAATTCGGGATACTGTTGATTCAGAATCGTGTCTTCTTTTTCACTGTACAAAGATATATTCGCTGTACAGTCTTCTGGATCATATTGTAACCTAAATCCATTCTGTTCGTTGAACCAAATCTTTGGTGACTTGATCCATTTAGCTGCTCTTGTTGCATCCTCTAATTCTTGAAAACGCCAACAACCTGTCTGTGTATAGATAGCTGAAATAGTTTCAGCAGGATCATCTGTTGTACCAAGAGTAACACCCCAATCTACTTCTATTAAAAATTCACCTTCTCCTGTAATTTCAACTGATCCATCCATCTTGGAGGTAAAATCTTTTCTTTCCTGTTTTTCTAAAAATAAATCATCAACTGGCCCTTCTGTGTTAATAAAATTATAATCAACATTGAAAGGTACGGTACTGTGAATAGTTCCAAATGCTGTTAAATCCAAGAAACTTAACTCTTTGGGACGAGTACTCCCAATAATTATGTATTCACCTTGAATTGTTCCTCGTTCAATGGTTACAGGATTTCCAATCTCTAAAACCTGCCGATCAACAACTTCTGTTGTGAATGCCTGAACAACTTCACCGTCCTGCTTAAGAACATTGTAACGCCTTGGCCAAACGTCAAATTTATCAACAACTTCTATAACAACACCTGACCAAGAATCCCGTTCCACGGGTTCAGGATTTTCTATCCCTAAATCTGGAATAAAATCATCTTTGGATCTTGTTTGAAAAGATTTAGGATCAGCTAGTGGACTTGGATCATAATCGATTTCATTGAAACCTGCTAACGGATCACCAGGAGCTTGGTCATCACCGTCACCAGGGAATTGATCCCCAAAATCATTATTTCTAGGCATAATTAACTTTCAGGACAATCACCAATTGTACCAGTAACAACTGATCCTGGTCCAAAACCACCAGCATTACCTTCTGTGATCTCAGCAGCTGTTGGAAATTCATCACTTCCAAGTGCTGGCCAAAAGAATTTGTATTGATCCATCTCTCCTGCACGAATACCTGTATGTAACACGAATTCAACTAGATTAGATACTGAATCAAAAACAGCTTCTTCTACAACACATTTCACATCTGCATTAGACACAAAAGTTGAACTAAGTTGTAGTAAAACAGTATCCAAAGTATCAACATTCAAACGTGAATGGAAAACAGATACATGAACTTTTTTCCACGTATTTGAATATCGGATCAACCAAAAGGTTGCAGACTTTAAAACCAATTCTCTGTCTGTATAAATATGAAAAAATTCTTCACTTTGATGTGCACCATATTTTTTCACGTTATGACGTAAAATAACTTTGGGATCTTCTTCTCCTTGTTCTAATTCAAGATAATCAATCTTGTATGTCGATGTAAGAACTGTTACCAGTTCTTCTGTTCTTGTGTATGCAATTTTCAAAGAGTCTAATTCAAAATCTCCTTCATCTAATGTTGTATCTTGTGAAGGTTCCTCAGATAAGTATTTAAGGAACATTTCATCATTTATTAACAAAACACCTAAACGTGCTTCCCAAGCTGTACGACGTATTTCTTCTAGTGCATCTGGTCGTTCAAAAGTACAAAAATCCACAGGATAAAGTTCTTCTCCGCCATTTTGTAACTTTGCTTTGATCGCTGCAAAATTAGAAGCATTAACCGTTTTGTCAGTATAGGTCTCAACAATATATTGAATGTAATCAACAACACTTGGACCAACAGGTGAAATCAATGAAACATAGACAACTTCTTCCCAATTTTCACCAGGAATCAAAACTAACGAAGTTGGAAATGTTAAAGATGTTACATCAATTGAACCTAAGTTTGCACTTTCATTTTTGATATAATATCTTGAAGGTACAGGTGCCAAAAATCGAAGACCATCTTCATTTGTTCGATAAGCACTCACAGACTTAACTGTGGATGGGAGAATATTTGCAATATAAATGTCACAATCTGGACCGTCTTCTTCGATTCTAGATCCAGAATCAGCTTTCCAGAACATACTTTCAGGTAATTCCTCATAAGGAATACTATATCGAGTTAACCAATTTTCAGGGATGAGACCAGAAACTTCAACAACTTCTCCAACATCTGAACCTATTATTGTATAAATATCACGAAGTCCGGGTGCTACAGCAAAAACTGTATCTCCCAGAATATCATTTGGAAGCAAATAGACCAATTTTGTTAAAGTTGTCAATTCATCTTTACTGACAGGACCAGTTGCTCGTAAAATTGACAAAAGCATTTCTGCTTCAGGTCTATTCCAGATATTTGGGTCATAGTCACCAGTGAAGAAACCTTCAGGGTACCAATAACCAAATGGCCCAGGATACAATGGTGTATCAACAATTTCCCGTACAATGTTAGCCAAATTCATTCCACGTGGGAAACCACCTGAACCACCTTTGTCCCATTCAACCAGTTCAAAATAAATTTTCAAACCAACTTGTTTTGTGACTTTCAGTATGTGACGATCTTTTGATCCATCTGAGTCATCAGTACCACGTTTCTTTACCAAGATCCATGTGTCTTCTAGCTGAGGAATAGATTCAGGATCACCATTAACATCAATAGTTGCTTCTAACCAAAATAGGTTAGCACCATCGATGTCCTCAATACCTGAACAAGGATCATCATCTGGTTTCCAAGCATCTACTGCAATGTCTTTATCATAAGCTAATGGTCCTGCTACATAACACATTACATCATCTGTATCAAATTGAACACGAAATCTAACCTTGTGTATTATGACATCAACATCTGCACCTGCACCAAAGATTTCTGCTCCATCTTTAGTTTTGACACATGTTTTCAACAACTGAGATTGTCTACAAATTTCTTTCCACACAGCTAAGTAATCTGCATGAATTTCACGCATTTTATTATACGTGTTAATTTGATTCTGAGCTGCTCTTTTCTTTTGCTCATATTCAAATTCAGCCAAACGACACATTTCTTGAAGAACTTTTTTACGTATAAAAATTGCATTTGCAGCAGCTGCCATAATTTGCAAAGCATTTTGTATTTGACGAATTTGTGTACGAATACCACGTGCTACTGCACCCGCATTCGCAAATCGTTGTGCTACTCTACGAACACGTGTTAAAAGTGCAAGTAAAGCTAAAACTGTTGGACGTATTCTATCTTCATTTATGATTGCTTTAACATACTCATTCAAGATCCAAGACACATCAGGTGCAATTGCATTAGCACCACGCATAACGAGTATCCAAAAATGAAGCATGAAACTTTCACGTCCATAATCAGCTTCTAAGTCTCTTAGACGTTGATACAATGTAATGTCAACACGTCCAAAAGCTTCAAGAAGAAATGCAACTTTTTTCTGTGAAACTTTCTTTGCAGGTACATGTTTCACACGTCCAATAGCTAATGGCCAAGATTGACCTTCCAAATCAGATGCAACAAAATCAAGTTGACCTTCTTCAGGTGAAAAACCTATTTGATAAGATTCAACTTGAGATAAAATAGTGAAATCAATCGAACGAGCTTTTTCTTTCCATTCAAAAGGTGTACTAATTTGACCTTTGAACACAACAAACTTGTCAGCATCTACTAGACCGCCATACCATTGGTAGACAGTGGCAAGTTTCTTATGTATGTCTGTTTGATCCAGTATCCTTTTAATCTCACCACTTGTATCATCAAGTGATATAGGAACTTGGGCTGTTTGTGCTTTCTGAATTGTTAAAGCAGACTCAAGATTACCAACACTAAGAATTTTACCATCAATTCCTAGAATCGCTTTATCCGCATACTGCGATACACTTCCCGCAACCCATTCTATTTCAACAATAGTAACAGGTTCAGTTGCGTACTGTTTTGCAATCTCTGTTAATGCATTAGTTGTTAATGTTTTCATTCAATGATTTCAAATTCAACTAAGAGATTAACCTTTTCACGACTATCAGAAATCTGACTAATTTTATCCATACTAAGAGTCAAGGGATTTGGTTTAACATACCCTATCCAAGAATCACTACTTGATTGTTCTTCAACTTTCCAAAGATCAGCTGCATGAAGTTGAAAAAAAGCTTTGTACTCCAATGCTTTCATACGTGTAACTTGAAAATTCCAACTATGTACAGCTTTAGCTGAGTGTGAATTTTTATGTGTACGTAAATCTCCATTAAAAGCACGTAATACTTGTAATTGAGATTGTGCCATACGTGTATCACTAAAATCAAACATAGGCAAAATAATTGCCGCAGTTGATGTAGGATACGGAGCGTATATAACTATGAATTTCATTTATTTTCACGCTTATTTGTCCAATTAGCTATTTGTCGCTCGATAAATTTTGAACCACATAATGCAATAGCCATCCCCCCAATAACTTTCAATTCAGTTGCATCAAATTCAGATGCATTATAATACAATAAACCCCATAAAAATAATAAAATCATACCCAAACGTACTAAATCATAAATAGGATGATTAACATTTGACATGAAATTATACCTCCGCTACAGGTTGAAACCAAAACTGTGCAGAATGTCCACATTCATTGAAAACTTCTGCAAATTCTCCATTCGGATTCACTATCAAACCGTCCCAAGTTCTATTTTCATGATCGCGTACCCTAACTAGATCACCAAGAGATAAATCAATCAAATTTAAAAGTGCGTCTTTTTGGGCATCTGACAATGTTTGGAAAGAAAATTGCCTAATTTCAAAAGTTGGCCATTGTGTTGCTTTGTAACTTATAGCATCCCCTCCACGAGATTTTCTTTGAATACGTGTAACAGTTAATTCTTCAATATCCCCCATTACAGGAGCAGGCAATGTAACAGTTGCTGTTGGACTGGTAGTTGGATAATCGATCTTGAAATCATATAACAAGGTAATTGCTGGTTTTGTAGGTGTATCACCTTGTGGTTGATACTCATAAATTCCAGTACCACAAACAACAGTTGTACTAGGACCACCACCTGACCAAAGAATACCTAAAATAGTTTGTTCAAATGTAATTGTATCCTCAAGATCAAAATGCAAACAAAAATTCAAATCAATTGTCTGTGTGATCTCTAACGTGTGCACAATTTGATGTGCTTCACCACCAACAAGTTCCACACCAATTTCTTGAATAAGCCATAAATGATCAGTGATACTTTGTTCAAACTGCATCACTAAATGTGAAAGTTGATCAATGAATAAAGAATGTTCTATTGACTCACTATGACATTTAACAACAGTTATAGTTTGAACCCAAGTCAATTCATGTTGAATCTCTTTATACAAACCTACATCAGCTAATACAAATTGAGTAATACCTAGTGTATGTGTAACTGATTTTCCATACGAACCTAAAGTTGCAAATTCTTGTTCCAATACCAAAACATGTTCAACAGTTGCATCAAGAATAAAGGTTCCTGATACATCTTGATCAATAAGAAGAACACTTGTAATTGATTTGTTAAAAACACGTTGAACAGTAAACTCTTGCAAAATAACAAGTTCATGTGTAGGACATTCAGAAATAGTTATCTCATCCCATTCATGAATTATAATAAGATCGTGGATCACCTGTTCATCATACGTATCAGGTGCAGGCATATCCGTAGTGTATTCAACAACTAACAACGGAGATGTTGAATGTTCACTACTATTATTTTCTGCATTCCAAGACCAAGATCGAAAATGCCATTCACGTGTCATTTGACGTGTAACAGAAAAAAGATCAACATCCAATAAAAATGTTAAATGATCTCCAGGAGACCATGTACCATTTGGATGAATATTTTCTGCATTTACCGTCATATCAAATAATTCTTGCGAGAAATCTGGTGTTGTTACTACCCCAACATTTGTACCAAATTCACAACAAGTGGCATTATCATCCCAATCAATAGTTCGCCCATTCGTACCTGCAAAATTCCATATATTGTTTCCATGCGGAGATGAAGCCGGAATAGGAGCTTGTTGAAAATTAACGTGCCAATTTGGAACAATACGTATTCTGGGAAAACCTGGATGACCTCTGTTCACATTAGCATCTCTATCTGGATGTCCTAATGGGACAGCTAGATTAGGATTCCAATGAAAAACAAAAAAGGCACGTACAAAACGAATAAAAGGTTCTTGAGTAATTGAAGGAAAAGGTAAATTAAATCGCAACCAACTGATAGATGTTGCTGTCATGGCACCACCGAAAGGTGGCATAATATTAATGAAACCTGGACGAAGATCGTGAATCGTCCAATAAACAGATTCATTCTGCCAAGCAGCCGCGGGTGCAAGACCTGTGAGAAACCGCCCATCTCGGGAACCGTCATCATCGGTTCCAGGCGAGCCATCAGGTTTTAAGATTAGTTGTTGATTCAATGAAACAGTTGGCATTCTTAAGTCCGTATACCGTAAGTGATTTTCAATTCATCTGTATTAACAACATTCAAAGAAGAATCAAATGAACCACTTGCCCAAAGAATACCAGCAGTAGTCGTTGCAAGACTATCAATAAAAATACCATGAATCTCTGCTGTAGTATCAATAACAAAGGTTGAAACAGTATTCGTACCTTTGACCTTGGAAGCAGAATTGGTATCATCCCATTCTTTACGATTACCTGCGTAATCAGTATTTTCCGCCCAACCCGCATGAGATGCTGATGTGTCATTTTCACTGGTTGTAGGTGTTGGTGATTGGTCAATTAGACCAACATACCATGGATCAATTTGAGTAACTGGAGTAGAATTGCCAAATACCACATCCAACAAATGATTTTTCCCAACAATGGTGATCTCATTGTAACCTTGTGTCGAAAAAACCATCTTACGTTCAGGTACCCAAATACCATTGATCTTTACATGATCAACGATACGCATGACCTTGGCTGTAAATCGATTTCGAAAAGTGATTGTGTCTTTAAAAGGCACAATACCTCTTTTAGGCTGTATAACTTCACCAGCCCGTACAAGTTGATTTCCGATCATTTGTCGGAGACTAATTCCGTGCATTATATTCTTCTCCCTAAACCAAGTCGTAAACGACGTTCGAGACCGTTCGCGATCTCCGTAATTTGTTGCTCTGTTGTTCCAGCAGCGGCAGTTATGTGTGTATCCCCAAATGTGACATTGGTTCCACGTGCACCTGCAATATCTCGTGCACCATTGAAGTTGCGAATGTTCGGTGCTGCTTGATTGGAAGGAAGAATGTGTGGATTGCCCGAAAACACTGGACCTCCCCCTCCTCCTCCACCTCCCCCACCTCCCCCACCTCCCCCACCTCTGTCTCTCAAATTTATATTTTGAACAGTTACTTGAAGTTGTGCATATGCTGCTTCAAGAGCTTGCACACCTTTTATCATTTCATCTGTCACATTAACAGATGTGTGTTTCAAATTTTCAAGAGTTGTTTCAAGATTGGTAGTTGTTTCATTCATTGCTGCCAAACTATCAGTCATAGTAGCAACAGCAAGATTTGCATCTTCAGTTTCTATAACAGTTTTTTGATATTTTTTAAATGCTTCATTCATATCATTCAATAAACTAATTGCTTTACGTCCCTGTTCATCTCCACTCGATAAAACCAAACTTCCATCACGTGCTTCAACAGGACCTCTATCTGTAAAATTCAGTAGGCCTTCCGGTTTAACACGTAAATTCAGTTTAGCTATTTCTTTTTGAGTAGCTAGAACTTTTTCCCACGCTTTAGTAACTCTTTGAAGACGTTCTTCTGTGAAATCATCAGCTTGTACTTCACGGTCTAAAGCACGTAATTGTGTTCTTAAACTGAGTATCTGTACTTCAGCGTTTCGTACTTTTTCACGTGCTAAAAAATCTTCCTTACTCGGGGCGAAATTTCCTATTCGCCCAGGTATACTTTTATTTGTTGGATCCAATTGTGTTGTAAAATCAAGTAAAGCTTTTACGCGTTCTTCAGACACATCTAAGAACTGTAATAAGGCTTGTTGTCGTTTAGCCTGACTATCAGTTCTTAAATCATTAAGTCGTTCTAATGCAACTTTTTCAGCTTCAACACCTTTACGTACATTTTCAAGCCTTAAACGTAAAGCATCTGCTTGTTCTTTCCGTTGCAACAATACTTCAGCCGCACGAGCTTCGCGTAACAATTCAAATGCAGCCCTTGGATCTAATCCCGCAGTCTTTGCTTCTTCTCCAGCTTTTTTAATCAAGCCTGCTAATTTAGCACTACCTGATTCAGGATCAAAAGTATCAATTGCCGTGACAGTTTCTTTTAATTTTTTAAGAGCATCTGTACGTTTCTTAAGAATTGCTTCCTCTTTAGCAGCTTCAGCTTCCTTGAATTTAGCATGTTCTCTTTCCATACGAATCTTAAATTCAAGAATATCTACCCGTGCTTGTTCCAATCTCTTAA
>Ga0098034_1000033_pt1 | contig 72899 bp, 78 predicted proteins | sample 2_EtaG_FD_77062 | JGI IMG/M metagenome (GOLD analysis project Ga0098034, IMG submission 77062) | Marine viral communities from the Subarctic Pacific Ocean - 2_ETSP_OMZ_AT15125 metaG | ecosystem: Environmental > Aquatic > Marine > Oceanic | place: Pacific Ocean | collected 2015-01-07
CGGAAATTTGAACGAAAATATAAGAGAGACTTTATCGATCTATATTATCTTATAGATTCTCTTTCCAGTAAAAAACTTTTTTATTAATATCATGCAAAACATATCAGAATTCGAACGTACAAAACCAACACAAGCATATGCTGCCCTTGATAGCGCAATTGCTAAGTACCGTCAAATAGTTAATGAGCATACTTATCAAGGTAAGCAATTGATCATGGAGAGTAGTGACGCGCAACGCGCTTCACTAGCGCAGCAAATTGTAAGTGACCTTGAGAATATTAAGAGGGTGTTCTTAACTGGAAGTTAAGTTATAACGACGTTTTTGATTTCGTCGTAGTAAGGAGTTATTTTTTCTATCTCTTTTTCTATTCTTTCTTTAATCTTGTCAGTAAGTAGCGGATCTTTAATTCCCATGTTTTTAATTTCAACTTGATACTTATTGCTTAATTTTTCAGGATAATTAAACTTCATTAATTTATCTATAGTATCAATGTACGTCCGCTGCCCCATGGGATAAGACCAAATAACACTTTTATCTTTTAAATGATAATTATAATGAGCCAACATATCAAAATAGCTCATTGTTTTATTATATAATTTAAATGCTTTTATTTTTGCATTATTAACAAAATATTTTTTAGGTTGTAATAATCTATTTGCTAATGTTAAATAATATGGAGTACTAACAGTACCAATATAACAACCTGTACCTAATACACTATCTAATGCATATTTACCTGCATTAAAGTACGCTTGTTGAAATACTTTTCCATTTACATATAGCTCCATATACCCCTTACGTAAAGATACATTAATAAAGAAATGATTATAACCAGGATGTAATTGAGTTACATCGAAACTTATTTCAGTCTTTTTTCGAGCGAAGGATCCTGTAGATGAAAATTTAGGCTTAGTTTTTAATAGTACTTTTATTTTATTCTTACTAGCACCAATCTTCTTTAAATAAGAATAAGATGTTAATGTTTTAGTTAAACGTAAATCTGCTACATCAACCCCTGGTAAATTTTTACTATAAATTACCTGGAGGTCAAAATTTATCTTACTTAATCTAACACCGTCTGTATATTCTTGTAATAAAAGTATATATTTTTTATACACACCACCTTCAAAATCATATATTAAATCTATATATGTTTGTTCAAAGTTTAAGTTTTGTAAATTGCAAAATTGTCTTGCTCGAATAAATTTACGGTTATTATCTAAAATAGAAATAATATTATTATCTCCTAATACAACTAATTGATTTTCGTCATCAATTACAATACCATTTACTCTAGATTTTTTATCTAATCCAGCTTGAATTCTTTCATCCTGATCAGTTCTTAATCCTTTTTGAATATAGTTTCTATTTATTCCTGGGTTGGATGGGTTAAATTGTTTTAAGATAAAAGGTACATCATTACTATCGAATGCAATCTCATTTCCAAATCCATTTATATTATCAGCACTTAATATAGTAATATTATTATTTCTATCAAATATTTTTCCTTTTACTCCTAATGTTGTAGCAGAAGGGCTAGAAGTGGTGGTGCTAGAAAAGTTAGTATCAGTATTATACGTAAAATATTTCTTAGCAGTAACTGGATTAAATAATATATGTATTTTACATTCACCGACTTCAAAGTCCTCTATTACACAATCCTCAGGTGCTGTATCTTTTAAGTTTTCAATTTTTCCTACTAAATTATTATTGTTATTAAAAACATAGATTACATTATTATCACCTAATACAAAAACGTCTGAGAAATTATCTCTTCGACCAACTCCTTTAATACCGATTTCATCTAATCCATCTTTTAATATTACTTCATCATATATTTCAAAATCATTATTTAAAAATAATAACTTACTCGCCACCCCGGATTTAGAATTAGTTACAGGTAATATAATATTTGGTGTTACTAGATCAGTATTAAATACACCAAAGCCATCATCAAAATAATTACCTATAATTTGATGGCAAAATGGTAAGGTATAATCATTTGTATCTAACCAAAAATTAACACTAAAATCACCAGAGAAATTTGCATTAAATCTCCCTAAATTATCTCCATTAAGTATTAATTCATCATCAGTTTTAGACTTATTTGGTAGTACAGGTACACCTTTATAATTCAAATATTCTATATCAGAAGCTTCATTATACGGCTCATATGCTTCAAATAATTTTTCATAGTCTTTTTCACCTATATGATAAAAAATATAATCATTATTAGGTTCAAATGTTAAGCTAGATGAGACGTCAAATGTTTCTGTTGTTTGTGCACCAGCTGCAGTTACTACTTCATAATATGATGTACCAGATAAAGCAGAACTAAAATCAGATACTAATGGATTATAATATCTATCTACCCATTTTCTATCTCCGGTATTATCACCAGATAACCAACTACATAAATAAATTGGATTTATACCATCACTAAAAGTATTATTTTTTATTACTTCACGTCGTTTAAATACCTTGTCTGTCATTAAGGGATTATCACCCGGTACAGCTCCTAAGTTATCAATTTTTGAATCTGCAATATTAAGAATAGTGTATGGTGATAATGAATTAGGGGTAGTAAAATATGTTAACTTACTTGGTTTAAATTCTATATCATATGTACCAATATTATATGATAATCCTACTTTATCATATCCTCCTATTTGATGTGTACCTGAATGAATTTTTTCATACATTCTATTTAAATAGGAAGGCTCAGAATTAAAATGGTTATTCTCAGCATAATATTCACTTAACGTTGCTTGATTTTTTAATGGAATAATATCAGCATGAGATACAATTTTATTATCTAGTTTCTTCTGAAAAAAGTTATAGTTATTATTATAAACAAAATAGTTATTACTAATATGGTCTACAGTTGTCGATGTGTTTAAATTTACTGAGTCAGTATTATATGTCGAGCTGTACTTACTATAACTATTTGGTATATATTTAAAATCTTTAGTTAATATTTTTCTATTAATATCAAAGAAACTATTACTTAAATCTGCTACAGTATTTTGCCATGTACCAGGAGCGGACATTGTCAACGTATTAGAATTGTTTATTAATATATTAGCAGAGGGCCCGGCGGTTACCGTTCCTGCTGGTTGGTGGATTGCAATTACATCATTATCTAAATAAAATCTAAAATATGATGGACCTTCTGAAGTCCATCGAGCGGTGATATTTTGATTATTAGGGGCACTTAAATAATATGTTATACTATTATATTCTTGACTAATACTAATTGTATGCTCAATAGGAGATGACGATAGACTACTAACAGTAAATGTAAAGAAAAATTGACTACTTAATTGACTAAATTCTGTTGAATCTACAAATGTAGATGATATCGAATCAAGATCAGAAAAATCAGTTTTAAGATACTTATCTCCGTGTTGTATAGTAGTAGAAAAAGACTGAATTGATGTATCAGTATGTGGTATATTAAGTTCGGATATAGTAGATAGTGGGTATAAATTAGTTAATGTATATTGTGTATTAAAATTAGTTTTTTTATCTTTGGGATCTTTATTAAAATAATATTGGTTAACTGTTAATCCGAAGTCAAAATTTTCTCTATATTTAGTAAATAATATTTTCGAGTCATGTATGTGACTGTATTCTATTGGTGCAATAGATTTACTCTCTATAGGAATAATCCTCATCTCGTTAGCTTGTTATTTTTGTTCCTCTTAAGTATGAGTTCTTGTATATGGCTGTCTTGTTACCGCTCGGGGCTGATCGGACTTTAAAGAATATTGTATCTCCTGGGCTTATTAAATCCATATAATCGAAATCAATGACTTGATTCTTACTATCACTAACGGAACTGAAGTCTCGTGTGGTCTTCTCGTTATTATCAGCGTCTAGTATATTCATTCGTATAGTTACACTATTGGCCACGCCTGAGGCCTTATTCCGGAACCGGAAGTGACCTTGGAACAGTATTGTACTAGCAACATATGCGGCTGTGTTTGGATATGTAATCTCAAATCCTCTAGTCCCGTTCAATTGAAAATTTGTTAAGTCTGAATTGATTGTCGTCCAGTCTGCACCTGACGGTAATACTGAATGATCAAATCCAATGTAACTCTGGTTACCTGAAGCCTTCGGGAGGCGATCAAGATTTTTAACGTTAAAATTAACTGATTTAAGAATTGTTGTTGCAGAGCCAATAGATGTTCCATCTAGATGTACTTCGTTTGCCGCGATAGCATCGGCATTAGCGGTCACTTGAGTGCCGAGATCACCAATGTCGTCCACCCTGGCACTCAATGCGGTAATATCATCATAGTTCTTCTTCGCCATGTCAATTACATGCTTTAAGTCCCCGTAAGTAAGAGTTTTTCCTTCTGTTGTTCCTGCTTTTGGAATAGTGTATTCATCCACACTTTGAGTTAAAATATTACTACCATCTATTTCAGAAGCAACACTAGTATCGTTTAATCTATCTTCAAAAGTTATATTGTCTGTACTAATAACAAAATCTTTAAAGGATAGCAGTTTTGTACCATTATTTGTTTCAATGAGTAGCTTATCAGTATTCAATATCTCCGTACCAGCATCTAGATCTGATATATTAATGATTTCGTCTTCTATTGCCATATAATTATTTAGTTATTTTAGTAATTTACAAACGCTGTTATTGTATTTGTTCTTGTAGTTATTGAATCACAAGCATTCACATCAAACAAATCTACATAGAAATAACCAGAAGATAGAGGTGTTGATTGTGAAGCACCAATACCGACGGTTCCTCCAGCTTGAAAATAGTATTGTATAGTATAATCAGCTAAATTTGTTCTTGTTCCTTTAATATCTACTAAAGGAATATTGATTGTTTGTTTCTGCAAGCTTACGTCTTTTATCAAGTCATTACAGTTCCAATTCACAAAGCCACTTAAATGGACAAATCCTGTATTAGCAGTTAGTGGAACATATAATAAACTACCAGCTTCAACTGTATTAGGATAATTAATTTCCTTTAATATAGCCTCATTTGGATCTGCTGCTCTCGTTCTATATCTTAAAGTAACTTTACTATTATTTTTAATTTCACCAGTAGCTGTATATATATCGTCAAGTGATATTTGTATAGAGTCTCCAGTATTTGAATCTTTTGCATCAACTTGTACATACTCTGTTGTGAATCCTATATTAAAGAGATTTGTACCGGTGTATCTAGGTACAGGTAAAGCCGGATCATGACCTTCTCCACCTGGTAAATTTAAATTTATTAAACTCAATCCTAACACTTCAGGATTTTTATTAATAAAGGTTAATAATATTTTTTCATTATCTTCTTCATTATTAAAATAATCTGTTTTAATTAGATTTATATTTTCATATATATCTATTGAAGGCTTAGTTATTGTGAATTTTGCTTCAATAATATCTACCTCGAGATCATCTCTATATAGAGAAAAATAAACGTTTCTTTCTATTTCATCAGTAAATTCTGTTTGTAGTACTTGATTAAACGTTTCTGTAGATAATGTTGGTATAATTGTAGTAGATAGTGGTCTATTAATTATTAAATTTGGAGCGGAAAGTCCATCACGACCTCTAATACCTTCATCATAATCTACTACTATTTTATTTATTTTTTGAGAGGTACTAGCATCATATGCGGATAAACCAGAAAGAGCAAATGTTACATCTGTGGTGCCTGTTAATGCCTGAGTTTGATAGAACGTAGTCCCTGTACCAGAATTATGTTGCAATAATCCATCACTCAAACTAACTGTATACGTAAGTGTATTCATTTAACTAAAACCCAGCCCCCAGTTGCTGCGTGTCATCTTCAATTATCCATCTGTTTAGATCTGGCCAACTTATGTCAGTTATTCCAGCGGCCGCTCTTAAATTATCTCCCGACGTTCCTGGCAATCCTCTAATTGTTTCTCGCGCGATGGTTTCGGCGAGCGGATCAATCATGATGTTACCAGGAACCTCTGTAATAAACGATCCTGATTCTGCTCCAGGCGACCCGCCAACTACTCCTCCTACTGTTTCTCCTGCTACATCTTGTGTTTTTGTTTTGACTTCATCAAGTAAGCATCTCTTTGTTTTTGCGTCTGGCGCGCCATAGCTATCTGATTTAATTGACTTAAATGCACCGAAACTAATTTCATCGTTATCTGGCCATAAATGACCACTTGAATAAGGTGTCATTTGACCATTAGTTGATGTGCGTAATTGCCAGTGACGAATTCCAGGATTATCAGCCATCATATCTACACTAGCATCATTAAACGCACGAGTTATTTTTAGTGTATTAGGAAAGATAGAAGTAGCATATGTACCTGGTAAAAGTTCATCTAACTCGGTAAATCCTAATTCAAGTGTTCCTCTCCACCAACTTAAAGCATGTACCCAAACGGTATGTTTACCTATTCTTAGCATCCACCAGTTAGTAGTATAATTATCTTTGGTTGATGTTATAGATGATATTCCGTCAGATCCTCGTCCTCCTTGTAGAGGATCAATTTCAGGATTACCAACAGGAGAGTTAAAAGTATAAATTCTATCATTACCGAAGGTGCCATCTTGCATTGACGTCGTACATGCCATTTCCCATCCATATCTCAATGATTCGACTTTCGGTTCTTCTATATCAACAATTTCTGGTTTCGGTAGGACACCACCACACGTAATAAATTTATTAAGAACATCGTGATTTCCTAGCTCTGCGTCTGATATAGCTTTGTCTATTTCTTCAGGAGTTAAGTTTTGATATTGTACGCATATATCCTCTTCAATTACTTCTGGTTCAGATGGTGCGCAAATTGTAATTTCATCTCTTATATTTTTTTCATATTCTATATCTGCTAATCTTCGTTTTGCTGGTATTGCTATATCAATATCTAATTTATCATCAGTAGTTACTCCTTCAGAACTAGCTTTCATTCTCACTAGTCTTTCTCTAAAGTTTTGCGATGCAAGTGCCATATAATTAGCCATATCAGGTGCATTAATTTCATCAACAATTGGCTCTGTTGTGTCACAAGGCTCGTCTATTTTAATACCCGTTACTTCGAATTTCTGAATTTCAAAAAAACTACAATAATTACTAGTTGTAAAAGTTAATCCTACATTAAGTGGAGCTAATTTACCTTGTTTACCCCAGCCGCCTTCTCCGAGGCTGCCTTCTGTAAAATCAACACCATCATGTTCACCAATATTTGCCCATGGTTGATATGCTGCTCCAGTAGTAGAATTTATTACTGTAGGTAGTTTGAGCTCTGCAATCATATTATAGGTATCAACACTAGAGAGTTTATTATAAATTGTAATTTTTCTTCCCCTGTCACCTAAGTCTATTCTATAATCAACAAAAGGAACATCTGAACCATCAGCTAGTGTAGTAGTTGTATGCATAGGTACCGCGCTCGCTGCTTGCATAGTATTCATAGGTATACAAGTTAATACTTGAGTATTGTGATATACACTACCTCGTATACCTACAGAACATGGAGTTTGTGTAAACGTACCGTCACCATAACCGGTGAAGTGACCGACGCCGCCATTTTCAGCATACCAACCCGGTTTTTGTTCGTCTTTCATACAAAAGTTACCTCTTATATCAAAACCAACACCTAGAAAACTATTTGCAAGTCGACCTCTAGTCTCATCATTCCATTTAGTAACTGAACCGTCATCATTAACAGTTTCACCACGGCCTTGTATAAATATTCCTTCCGATGCTTGAGATGTTCCAGCTACCTCGGTATCAATAAATTCCGAAGGTGCATAACCTAATGTACTACCTATACCATTAGGAACAACTGTACCGGAATCAGGACATACATTTTCATGAAAATAAACACAAAATCCTTCTCCTGGGCCGTCAGGTAAATATTGTTGAAGCCACCTAGAAGCTGTCACCACCGGTGTTCCCGTACTTAGATCTGTTCCTACAACTGTAGAGCTGCCATACGCTGTCATTGATGGTACATTGAACGACCGTGCTCTAAAATCTACTCTAATATTATGTTCAGGATCAAATGCTGTATATTTAGGATTATAGGTTATATAACCACCATGGTGCATAAGTGGGAATGCAGCATTACCAGTTAATGGTTCAATTGATTTATCTAGTTGATCTGATAATAAATTAAATCCTATACTGCTCATGCTTTCTACATGAGTCGGTTTTATAAGATATTCTGGTGATCTTTCTGTATCTCCATAAAAGGATTCTTTATTATTTCTTACTGCATTACTACCTAGAGTTAAGTCAGAGTTTAAATAACCATCAATAAATGTATATGGATTAATAGTAAATTTATCTGTGGGTATGTAAATGTCAGCGTTTAATAAGAAAAAATCAGTATTTATATCTTGGAAAATAAAATTAGATATTGCAAACCCTTCTGCGGCAGTATCGTATTTACCTATAAACGTTACTGAATATCTATTGTTAGTCTTATTATAATTAATAAGTGGTTTTGTTATTGATGAATAATTTGTACCCTCAGAGCACGTTGGCGTAAGAGCCCATATATCAGAATTTACATCTGTTGCTATTGTGTCAATATTTTTTGGATATATGGTAGATTTATAATTTGTGTCTTTATCTATTTTATATATAATAGGTAATGCGCCATATACTGTTTCTATTGAACTACCGTTTTGACATCTATCCGCAGTAATAGAACTAACAGTACAAACAAACATTTGAGTTGTTTCTTCATTGTAAAAAATATCTGATTGTTTTGTATCAAATGGCATATAAAAATATTTACTAAGTTATTATAGCTTTCGAACTGGCTCCTACCTTAAACACTCCATCTTCAAATTCATATAATTCAGTTACTGTTTCCGCAGATGTTTGTATACATATAGTATTTTCAACTACATCAAAATTTAAAATATTACTGCTTGTTAAAATATTAGTTTTAGTCGTAGATCCATGTTTGTTGAAAATATTACTAAATGCTGTCGATAGTGGTTCAACCACTTGAGTATATACATTTCTAACATAAATTTCACCAGCGTCAATATATTGTTGATCAAATAAATGGGTAGCGCTGGTGGTAGGGTTATTTGTTGTAGATAATTCATATGTAGTTGTTGAACTGGTATAAATAGAGGCTGTACTAATTGAATAATATGGTACCGTTGTATCAGTAAAATAGGTTGCTATTAAATCAGTAGAGTTTCCAGGATGATTATTAAAATCACCACAATCTATAGCTGATACCGCAGATACTGAGCCACATGATAATGCGTCAGTAAGAACAGTTGTACATGAATAATCAGTTAATGGCGCTGCAAAGCCTTCTGCACTACCACTGGAGCAAATAGTTGTATCGCTTACAACAACAGTATCAAATACACTCGTATGTCCATCTACACCTATATCAGAGGTAGCAGTTGCCATGTTATCTATACTAGTATACAGTGTACCGGATGCCTCATAGGAAGCAGCACTAATTGCAGATAGTAAAGTATTAAAAAATAAACCATCATAATATTCTGCTACTGTTGTACAGGTAGCTGTGGCGATGTCCTCGGCTGTAATGTACGACGTACCTGCATATCGTTTAGGATAAACAGATTTAATAAAATAAAATTCATTACCATAAATATCACTCTTTAGCTTTATTCCGGTTTTATTTGTAATTAATAAATCTTCGAGCCTTGAAGATTCAGGATAAATGTTCAATACACTTATTGGATATGTGTCTGTATTTTTCCATGTTATTTGATCTGATGTATTATCCCAAAAACTGATTGAATCTTCTTTTTTATTAATACCTGTATGTGAATAATCTATACTATTCTCTTTGCTCTGATATCCATAATTACGTAATAATTTATTATTATAAAAACTAACCGAATCAGATAGTTCAGTATTTTTATATGGAGCATTTTTTGATTTAAATAGTAGGGGTGTTGTTTGCTTGAACTTTACGTTTCGTAAAATTTCACCAGTTCTACTATTTCTGATATGACCTACATTTTTAACTCCTGGCTCATACTTGGATGGATCTGGAATAATATATTCTCTTCCTTTAAATGCTGATAGGTTAATTGTAAATGAGAGGTTAGCTGAATGAAAATTGGTAACCCCTGTATTATTAAATGATAATTGTCTTGAATAAATTTGCTTGTTTTTTAGTTCAGTAAGATTTAAAGATAAATTAGGATTATATCTTTGAGATAAATTATTTGTTGTATTTACATGTTCAAATAATTTATCTACAGTTGCATGATTTTTATTTCCGACCGCGTAATATAAATCATTAGCAAGATATTTCTTTATTAACTCCCCCTCATAAAAAAATTTTAAATTATGAAATCTCTTATCTTCTCCTCTAAAATATCTATCAGGTAATCTCTCAAAATTAACAAAGTTTTCATTAATACCTAAAACGCTATCAGGAGAAGATACACTATTAGTTTTTAGTTTTAATTTTTTACCATCCTTATTTATAGATAACACTTGTAGTATATTTGGTATTTCTTTTAATACCCTCCGCTCCATATCTAAAATTAAATCTTTATCTGTATTATGTATTTTTTGAACAAAATGATCAGAAGCATATGAATTTAAATTTATTTGTATATTATTAGATATTTTTTGTGCATTAATATCTGTTAATTCTGTATTAGTATTTTCTTTAATAAATTCATTATTGCTAAGTAAGCGTATAATAAAGTTTTTAAGGTATTTTTGTATACCTAATTTAGATGATTTTAATTTATTTTTAGTTGTTGAAAACTTTACTTCTTCTCTTAAATCACTAACACCTTTTAATTGAGCTCTTATTAATTGTACAAAATAAACTACTGCTAGTTCTAATTCATAAATATCATCAACGTCAATTTTTGATAAAAATCTCGAAACATCACTATGTAAACTACTTAAATTTATATTTTTTAAAAATTGAGTATAAATACCTTTTACATAATCTGTGTTAGTAGTAGTATTAACTACTTTCTGATCTTTCCAGTCTATGAGATATTTGTTATATAATAATGATAGTTCTGAAGCTTCGCGAATATCTGCATAGTAGGTTTTCCATTGCAAAAACGATAATGGGTTAGTTGTATTTAAATCGACCGTCATAAGCTAAGTCCTTTCCTAATTTGATAATCTAGATTATTAAAAATTATACCACCGTCATTTTCCCAGCTGGCACTAAGAGAGGATGTTGATCTTGAGATTGTTGTATAAGGATTATTATAATCTATGATACTGTTTTCAATATTTTCAGCTGATAAGGTTGTATCATATGCTGTATATGGATAAAATTCATACAATAAATCTAAACCACTAGCACCAGTTACTGTTGTATCTAATTCCCAGCCCCAGTTACTATATACATTATACGTGGAAAGTGGGTATGTAGCCGATACACCAGCTGTTGAACCATCTACACTTTTTGCAGGTACTTGTTGAGGGTTAATTAAAATATATTCATTATTAAATTTTTGTAATGCTACAAATTTTGTATCTGCTGTTACTTCATAAGTTAATGAAGTGATAGGAGATGTAAGATCTATATTTCTACTAGCAGCAGAGCTTGTATAATATTGTGTGTCGAAATTATCATTAACTCTATGGTAGTCACCTAATAGTTTAGAAATTTTAATACTAAATAAGTTATATAATCTTTTTAATTCAGGTGGCGGATTAGGTGATACAAAATCAATATCTTCATTAAAAAAGTCATAGAATGATTGTATATTTTCTATTTTACAAAAATCAATATCAGTATTATTTGAAACAAAATTAGCTGTTTTTTCAAATATAGTTTTACCGAATACAGTAGGACTCGAACTTGCTTGACCTACAAATGATGTAAAAACACCATCAAATAAATTATCATATTCATGTAAAAAGGATTGAAATCTATAGCTTTTTAATACTTGAGAGTAATCTATATCTTCGTTTATTTTATATATTTCAACATCATTAGTAGAAGGGCTTATTGTAAAGGTATATGAACCTGTTATAATGTTGTCACCTTTAACTCCAAGAGACACAGGACCATATGGTCCTGTAGGATCATAATCTATAGTGTCGTTAAACGCAGAGAGTGAAGTCAGAGCGGAAAAGTTGTTTTGCCGTCCAGTTACATTTAATGTCCATGTACCGGCGCTAACTGGATCAATGTTAAGATATAAAAAGCTGCTTAATTCTGTTTTTTCCGTTGTTGGATTATATGGTAAACTGGTAGTACTTAAACTACTTATATTGCTCGTCGATGTTGTATCTCCACTAACCCATTCAACAAAAAATTGATTACAATCAATTGTAACATCACTTACTATACCGTCGAAATTTTCAGTGGCTTGTATGTACAATCTTTGAGGTTGAGTATTATCTGCATCAACGAGTACAATGTGAGTCTTATTTTCTGTTAACCCATCGTCACTGTATGGTGGTGTTGGATCAGTAGTACCTAAAAATAATCTTACCCATCCTGCGGTACGATTAGATATAGTTAAAGAAACTTCATATTCTTTTCCTAAAACCGTATTTACATCTTGATATAAATTGTTAACACCTGCAGTATGTGCAAAGTGAACAGCTCCAATACCAGCTGATAAATGCCACCCTGTAAGTGGGGTTCCATCTGCAGACGTCGTGGCAGTCCATGCGCTTAATGTGCTGGTGTGATCATAATCAAAATCTCCATTAGAGAGAGATATAAAATTACTAGTAGGCTCATGGAAAAATTGTGAAAAATATTTACCTATGTTTAATTCTTCATCTGCTAAACCGATAAATAGTTGGAATTTATCACCTTGTCTTTTATATTGTATAGCAGACATTTCTTTCATTCCGGTAGATGTAAAAGATAATCTTGTCGGAGATGACGGTGTTACTCTTATTGGAATACCAGCAATAGCATTAACGTTATCAGTGCTTACTCCTGCAAAGTTTGTCTCTAAGTGATTTCTTTCGCTTAAGTTTATATCTGTAACTAAATTATCTATATAAAAGTTTTTTAATTTATGTGTACTTGTATCTAATCTAATTAATAAATTTACACGATCACTTCCAATATAATTAAGTATATCATCATAATAATAAAACTTTTCTCCGGTGTCACTAGCAGTGTGTATTGTAGCCCTATAGGTTGCTAAATCTAAACCATAAGAATTATTGAGTGCTCGCTTCGTACTTGAATAAAGTAAGAATTTATCCGCTTCAGCTTGATCTTCAGATGTTATAGGAGAAACTTGACTATTAGTATCTATGAAAAAATATTGTGGATTTAATTGATATTGTACTCCGTCAATACTATTTATAAGGTTTATATTTTTATCATAAAATGCATTATATGGTATTAAGTGAGCATATTTATTATTAATGTCATATGGTTTTGCCTTACTACCACTAGCTGTAAAATATACGGTATGAGGTTCATCTGGGTCAGGAACATCTTGCCAGCTTGCTGTAAGACCAACACCTAAAGATCTATCTCCTTGTATCGGTTTTTTACCAGCGGTGATAGATATTGGATCATTTGTATCTACATCTTTTACGCTTATGCCTATTCTAGTATTTGCATAATTATATACACTTAATTGTTCTGTTAATGTATTAAGATGAGAATTACCATCTTTATCATAAAAGAAAACCGTTACAGTATATATACCCGGTACATTATATGTGTGTGTTGCCGTAAATGCATTATCACCACTTAATGTATATCCGTCTCCAAAATCCCATACAGATGTTGCGATTGATAGATCTATCAAAGAGCTTTGTATCGACAGTCCTGTGTCACCAATAGTGCTGAGTAGAGGGTTAAAAGTAAACTTTGATATACGAGTAAACCCACTATGTGAACTTGCTAGAGAATGTCCAGCTACTGGAGAGGGAGAGTCCGCAGATGTGTTAACAGTAATTGATATAGGTACTGGTAGAGTAATAGGACAATTTGACTCATTTGTATCGCTCATTAATATTCAACTATACTTTTGGTTGTTACAGTACTTGTTATTTTGATTTTATTTTTAAACGATTGCTCGTTTTCTATATATGGTATTTGAAATGGTTTTAATTTTAATCTTGTATCAATAAATTTTATATCTCTACCATTATAAATAGGATTAAATACAGCGACAGACAATCCAGGAACTCCTTGATTTATGTCTGTTCTCCATGTTTTAAATTCTAATATACCATCTATTTTTTCAATTTCATTATTTAAAGAACGAACATCTATAGTATCACCTAATTTTAGTCCTTTTATATAAGTCGTAATTATATTAAACACTTTAGATTTTAATTCTTCTTCATTTATTAATGTTCTTGCACTTCTAACTAAATGTAATTCTGTATAATCCTTATAGGATACCTTAGCTGATTCACTAGTAAATTTAAGACATAGATCAAAATTTAGGTATATTGGATCTATAAATGTTATTTCACTATTAAGTAGCTTATAATCTGTAAGTTCATTTTGTATTTTTTCTTTTAATGACGGTGATAGATAATTTGACCGTGTTACAACAGATTTATTTTTTCTTAAATTAGGTACTATGGTTAAATATATATTATTTGCATCAGAACTATCAGCATAATAATACTGATTAAATAGCGCATTTGTTTCTAAAGAGTAATCTGTTAATCCTAATTCATCATTTAAGTATTTTAAATATCTATTTGTATAATCGCTATTATTATATACTGTTACATCATAAATTAAATTTTTATAATTACGTTGAATAAACGATTTATAATCACCCTTTGTAGTTAGTTTATATTCTGAACTAAAGAATCGAGGTGAATTTTGTTTAATCTCATCTGTAGTTTCTTCTACGCCGAAATCAGTACTATCCTCATCGTTACTTATTGTTATATTAACCGACTCTGCCACAGTTATATAATTAAGAGAAGTATCTTTTATATCTGTAAATATTGTATCAAATTGTGTAGTATTATATACATTTGTGGAGCTACCAGAGAAAGCATTTTTTGTTATTTTACCAGCTGGGCCGTTTGATTTTAAATAATAGATAGCAATTGTATCATTTAAATTTAATTTCTTACCATTAACATTATTACCAAATTTTAATTCATAATTTTTATTTTCATTATATCGAACTTCAAAATGTCTGTTATTAGGTTCAGATAAAAATAAACTAGGCGCTCGATTCCATTCATACCATTTATTGTCCTCACTAACTTCTTTTACGAAAACAAAAATATTAAAGTGATCTATTATAACGTTTGACCCAGGTAATAGATTTATTGTTTCAAACTGCTCACCTAATGGTTTAATTAACGGATATTCCACTATTGTACCTTCATATAATAGTGGAGAATCAGTAGTAGAAGAAATAGATTCAGTATCAGAGGTTATTTTTTCAAAGGTTAAGTCTTTTACGAATGTATACGTTTTACCTTGACTAGAGGAGAATGTAAATCTCGGAATTGTATAATACCCGGCTGAAAGATCGGACGTACCTTTAATTTCTATTGGTAATACGCATGATTGCTTACCAACTGGTTTATAATCTATAAGTTTAACTATACGATTTATATTTTCATATAGACTAGCGTCATTAAAATTACTTTCTGAACTAGTTTGATTTAAGTAAAATAATAGAGTATGATAAGAGTATGCAATAATGTCAATCAGTGCAGAAACGTTACTCCCTTCAAAGTTTTGATCAGTAAAATTTATTGTGTCGTCATTATTGAGACGTTCAATAATTAGGTCGCGCAGGCTTTGAGCATCAAACCCTGTGTATGCATTTGTCGGTAATTTGAAATCTGTAAAATTAGCCATGATTAGTATTGAAATCCTTTCGTTGTAAGCGTACCATTAACACTCTCTACTTGATTATTTAATGAAGGTATTGTAATAGATATATCTACTACATATTCATTCCAATCTGGTCTAGCTAAAACGTCAACACTATTTACCTTTATACGTGGTTCATACAATGGTAGCTCTTCAAGAATAGTAGTACCGATTATGTCTCCGTTTTCTTTACTAATATTATCAAATAAGTATTGTTCAAGATCTAAACCGAAATTAGGATTAAGAATTTTCTGACCTTTCTTTGTATTAAAAACATTATGTATAGAGTTATAAATTGCTTTAGTATCGTAATCTAATTTAAAATCTTGAGGATTTTTTGATGTTCCGGTTGGTTTAGTAGATAGTCGACTATTAAATTGTACGTCTAAGTGAATATCTGCATAAGAAAAATTACGATAATTATCTGTATTTTTTCTTTTTTTAAATATATCAAGTTTAATAGCCATCTATAATTATTTAATTTATAAGTGCTTAATACCATAAATAATTTAAATGAGTACGTTCGATACATTATTTGAAGCCCAGATCGGTCGGTTTGTAAAATCAGGTCCTATTGCGGGTGATTATGTTAAGTTTTCTGGTAATTTTAAATCATCTGATTGGTATAAGGCTCTTGATGAAGCCCGACAGAATTATGTAAATGAAATATTAACTTTATCCGAACAAGGTAAACCTCTTATGCTGTCTACAATTAAAAAGGCAATATATGAGACTGGAGCTACAGATTCGCAAGCACAAATAGCTGATATAGTCGTAGAGTATGCTCCTGGTTTTTATCATCAATCTTTAACACTTCCTTTAGAACTTCTTGAATTTTCTGAGACGTGGGATGAGCATAGAGCTACTGGAAAAGATCCAACTAACGATCAAGAAGATCATACTACATTAAAACCGAAAGAGGTTGAAAGTAAGACTATTGATGTTGGACAGCAAACTCACGTACCTGATGGTGACTATAAGTTAGGTACGGCGAATTACATGCCTTAAGGGTGTAATTCGAGTATGCAAGAATAGAAGTTGATCTCTTGATCAATACATTGACTATTCTGATAAAAGTATTTAGAGATTGTAATTAGACAGTCTCTTTTTCTTTCTTCAGGTATAGAGCTTATATACATAAAATCAAATAAGCGTTTAAACAGCTCGTCATAATCATTGTTAAATAAAGCTTCATTTTCAATAATTTGCTTACGAATCACAAAATACTTTTTTTGTTTTAATAATTCTATTAGCCCATCAAAAAAATCTTTTGTAATATTAGTAGTAGTGTTTTCTCCATCAGACAAATAATATTTTTGTAAAGTATTAATACCTTTTCTAAAATCCGGATAACAACTATTAACAATATTTGTAAAATTTTCTTTGTTAATTTTTATCTCTTCAGCTTTAACAATAGATATTAATTTAGTTAAGTATTCATTTTTATCATAATTAATATCAAATATTTGACATCTACTTTGTAGAGCTGGAATAATCTTATGTTTATAATTTGCTGTAAGTATGAATCTTGTTAAGTCATGATATTCTTCTATCGAGTTGCGTAGCGCTTTTTGCGCATCAATAGATAATCCATCGCACTCGTCAAGTACTATAACCTTAATTTGCCCAAAGAGACTCTTTGTCTGCGCGAAGTTTAAAACTTTTGTACGGATTGTATCTATACCGTTTTCATCTGATGCATTGATATAGAGATATTGACACTTAAGAATATCTTTAACAATAATTTTAGCTAGAGAAGTTTTTCCAATACCAGGCTTACCTACAAATAAAACATTAGGTATATTTTTATCTTGTTGTACTTTATTAAAATAGTTTTTAGTGCTTTTGTCTAAAACTATTTCATCTAAAGTACTTGGTCGATACTTTTCGCACCAAATATCAGAAATTGTCATTGTATGGAATGTATTATCTGATGGACTTCTGCATTTTTAATCCAATCATTATTAACACTCTCATCCATTTGTAATTGCTTAAATGCCTTTTCTTCTGCTTGAAGGACATTTTGAGCTCTGACTGTATACTCTCGGTATTGAAAGGGTATAGATTTACCGGGAGATTTAAATTCTACTTCGTAAGTCATAATAATTATCCAGTGGATCCAAATCCATCTTCACCTCGCTCAGTGTCGTCGATTTTATCTGTTTCGGAAATTGTTGCTGTAATATGAGGATATAATACTAATTGAGCAATTCTGCTACCTTTGTTTAAAGTTATGTTTACGTCGCTAAAATTATATAATTTAACACCTAGATCACCTCTATAACCATTATCGATAATACCTAAATGTGGTTGAATGTTATGTTTAAATCCTAAGCCACTTCTAGGTTCTACTCGAAACCAATACCCGGGTGTAATATATGCTAATGTTAGGCCTACAGGTACAACTATAGATCCTCGTCCTGGTACTCGAACTTCCTCTACACTATACACATCATATCCAGAATCACTGTCATGAGCTCTATGTGGTAGTTTGGCGTCAGGATGAGTTTTTACTACTTTGAGTTCAATCTCATTATAAGATATATTTGTACTAGTAAGTGCCTCGTACTGCAATGGCTGAAAATCGTCCATACAATGAATATAGTATATAATTTAGATTTTTCAAGTAAATACTTTTATGGATGACATTGATCCAGCAGATTTAATATCGCAATTAAAAACTGTACCAAAAGCTAGTAGAGAGTTAGCACAACAGTCAGAGAGATTTAATATTTCTAAAGATGAAGTTGAAGATTTTATTATACAAAAATCATCTAAATTAATTCAAGATTCTTTAGAGTTAATAGATAATATGAAAGAGGTGGTTCATCATATGCCTGAAGCAGAAAATGTCTCTTCTCTTGCCGAACTTATTAAAGCTTCAACTGGTGCTATTGAAACATTAAATAAATTAGTTGTTCAGGATAAAAGATCTAATACTACTATAAAGGCGAAACAGTTAGATATAGATTCTAAAAAAGAACTTCAAAACGCTGATCAACAGCATGCATTAATGTTGAGTAGAGATGAAGTTCTTGATCGTTTATTGAAAGATTCAAAGATAATTAATGTAGAATTGGATGTAAAGGAACCTGATAGGATAGAAAAAACTACCTAAGAATATCTATATTAAATGGTCTTTGAAGAGTTTGTATTTTGTTTAATAAGATATCTACTTCTTCTTTAGAGTTTTCTATTACTACTTCATGAACCCCGGGTACTATTTTTTGAATATTATTTAATTTATTCATCGTAAGCCACGATAAAACGGTATAGGTTCCACCTAATACATTAGCAATATTTTCATTAATTTCAGGCTGATTTTTCTTTAATCTTTCATAATGGTAATGATCGGTAACTAAATTTTCTTTATGAGCATCTCCAGCAACTTCTCCTGTTTTAATTATTTGTTGCATGTTTCGTTTAAATAAAGATTCAACTCGATTGCTTAATTGAACAATATTTGTTCGGGTTTCCATTTCTAATTTATCATCAATGATACTATTATAAGGTAGAGGAGTCGTATCCTGCATAAATTCATCTGCATAGTGTGTGTATCTACTTTGAGGGTATTGCCATTGATAAAATAAAAAACCTACACTTTCAGATATTTCTTGTAAAATAGTATCTTCTATAGACAGTCTTTCTGATAATATTTCTTTTACTTTTAAGTGACATTTACGGTACTTATCTAACCACCATGCAATAAATTCACCGTTTTTATCTTCATTTGCTATATCAAAGCTATTTGAAATTTTATTTATTTTTTCGTTTACATTCGTAGAATCATCTTCAGTCAGAGGAATTTTGTTCCCTTTTACAGTTAATGCAACTAAGCCTAATTCTTTGTCCTGAAATACAATTGGGTTTTCACCGTCATCCATTCGCAGAGAATCTCCAGCGGCAATTTCAATCTCTTTTCTTTTAAGGTATTTTGTTGCTTTGGGAGATTTCGCAAATTTTTGTAAGTCTAAATTTGCATTTGCTATACCTTCCCAAAAGTCTGCTTCTCTAGTAATAGGATCCGATTCATATTTTAAACTATCATAATATTTTGATAATGCTACAAAATTAATATATTTTTTAATTATAGAGCTAAAATTTGTAGATGCGATATGAAAGTCTACTGAATTAGTTAATCGAGTATTTACTATATCTGGTTCGCCCGTTTTTGATGGTATTGCGCTCATATTAACTAGCACCGGCAGCGCGTGTACCGTGTCCCCTTTCAAATTTATCTATCTTACTACATACTAGTTTTGTATTAAATTCTCCTTGTTGTAAAGTTGTTATGTTTCGAAGAATAAACCAAAACCCAGGGACATCTTCCATAAATTTATCTATTTTCTCACCTCCAACTTCTATACCTATAAATTTACCTCCGGTCATCATCCAATTATTTTTACTACCAACTCCAGTGAGATTTAATGTTACTTTATCAGAGTTATCTAATATTTTTTGTTGTAACATAATTTTTCCATAGTTATTATCTTCATCTGCTGCAGTATGTAAGTTAAAAAATCTCTTTTTATTAGGTTTAGTGAGATCAGTTTTATTAACATTTGGAGTGAGCTCACCGTCGTTTGAGTTTGCATCTGGAAATGCTGTCATATAGATTGAAAAATTTTTATTAAAATCTTCAACACTACCATTTTTATTGTTTAATTTAAATAATTTACTACCGACGTCATATGAGGCTATAGTGTGATCTACTATTTGATTCGTAGCAGTGTCAGGTTGTTTTTTATGAAAAGTTACATTCTCTATATTTACTGGAACTAGAAGATTTTGTATACTAGGATCTGAAAATATAGAATGAGATTGTCTTTTACTATAATGCATTCTTATATCATCTGTTTCTATTTTTACAATACCAGCAAATTTTCTTTTAAAGTTCGTCATTGACCAATCTTGACCAACTGTGTTAAGATCAATAGCATCATTAATTATATTAGTGAGAGATCTTAAGCTAAACATTCCGTTATAATATAATAAAATACCCATATCACCATGTATTTTAGAGACATACTTTGACATTAAATCAAACAACCCAACAATAGGGGGTGTGTTTTGAGGTAAAGTATACATTATTTTTGAAGAACTTTCATCCCATTCTTGTTCATTAATAACAGCATCTTTAAAAGGTGAAACGTCCAGTTCCTGTTCAGTGTAATTACCGGATCGTTCGCAAAACCTTTGTAATAAATGTTTTATAGCATCACTAACTTTTATACCGCATTGATCTCGACTAAATTGAGCGACGCCTTCTGATATTGCAACGTCAAGTGCTTCGTATGGGTTGTTCTCATCTGCGCCCCATTCTGAATGATTTGGTCCCCAACTAACATAGTCATTAGTACTCCATGGAAACCTCTGATACATTAAAGATGCATATTCAACATCTGCAAAATAATATGTTATTGTTTTTTCATTACTATCTAAACCTTCGACAGCATTTTTAGTTATATATATTTTATCAACTAAAACCTCTCTTTGACATCTTGTTGCAGTAGATTGTTGTTCGATTTTTATATGTAGAAACTCTCCACCTGTAGCAATATTTTCATATTCACCTTCAAAAATTTCTTTTTTTCGGGTACCGATTTTAATTGGGATTGGCGTTTTGTCAGAAAGTAATTGCAAGCTTCCAATTACAAATGGAGATTTATAAGTAGAGTCAAATGTTATTTTTTTAAATTCTGGTTTTCTAACATTCTTTTTCTGAGCTTTTTCATTTACAAATACTATAGATATAAAAAAGTCTGTAGCGTTAGAACTAATATCGAAGAATTCTTCGATCGTTTCATCTTGTATATCTTGTAAAGCTGGTTTCGCCATTATTATACTTGTTGGTTAATTTCAGATAATATTCTATTTACATATGTTGGTTTTATGACTGTATACTTGTCACCGGTGACTGGATTATTAACTGGATTTTGTATATTATTAGCAAGACATATTAACCACCATAAATTCTGATTTCCGTATACTTGATTTGAAAATGATGTCCATGGCATATTAGCTGTAACTCTTACTTCGAAAAATATTTGTGGATTGAGATCATCAGGAAATGATATCTTTTTAATTATATTATAAAAAAAATATTTATCTGAACGAGCCATTTTAAAAATGTTCTCATATCTAGTATCTTCTAGAGATGCTAACTCTGCTATATTATTGCGAGTAAGTTGTAAATCGGCGATCATGCTACTGCTGTTCCTCCTTGTTGAGCTCCTGTATCACGCATAGTGTCGCTTGGCCAAGCAAGTGGATCACGAAATTCTGGAAAATCTGGTACCACAGTGTTTATGGCGGATTCTGGTACAGGCCCGGTGAACGGTTCAGATTCTTCATGGCTTCGAACTGGGTTATTAATACTATCAAACATTAAATTCTTTGTCTCAGGTGTAAGACTTGTGAGAGTTAATTGTACTTCATAACCTTCAGGAATAATTACTTCTGTTGACGATGTGTTTCTTGTAACTTTAAATGGAGGCATTTTTCTTCTCACTCCAACAAAGTTTACATTAATATTACTTAGAAAGCTCCATCTATAACTAAAGACACCTGGTAGGGAAGATTGATATATTACAGGCGGTGTTAATGCAGACTTATTTATTCTATTAGGTAGATTTTGATATATTAATAAAAATATAAATCTATAATTTTTCATCCATTCAGATACATCATCAAATCTTGTATTATCTAAGTAAAAAGTCATATTATAACTTGGGCCAGCGTCGGGATATTGAAATGTCTTTGAAAAGTCAATACCAACACCAGGAGAAACTGCCGCTGTTAATGCAGCCATGAATTGTATAGGGGTTGCTAGTATGGATCCTTGGCGAGACCAATTATTAGATATTGTTTTAAATGAATCTTCTAAATAAGGCAAACGGTATATAAAATTAGTTTTTTTGACACCATATATATTTTCGTATGATTTCAAATATGATGGCATGTCGAATTTAGTTACACCAAATGCATTATCACCGCCACTAGTGACAGCTTCAGATAATCCTTGAACCCCTTCCAGCGCGCTGTTAAGTCCCATCTTGAATGGATTTAGTAATTTGTCAGCAAGATTTTTTATACTTTTAGCATAACCTTCTGGATCATCACCGTATTTTTTACCTGGACCATATACTTGTTCAGTAAGAAGTTTAAGATTTTGAAAAAAGGCTGGAACAGTTACTATATATTCTCTTAATGTAACAGTTGGTATGGTCTTTACTGCTACTGAATCTTTAGCTGATTTGGTCCATCGAAATTCTTTTGTTATATCTATATCCATATGTGACGCATTGTCAGGTGGTATGGGTACATCTGCCACGGAATCTGATATAATATTCTGTCTTGCTTTTGCTATTACTTTACCAGCAGCTTGAGCCATCGTATCATCAAGAGTAACCTCTAACCCTTTTGAAGAATCTCCCTCCATATTCGTACATGTTGGTCTTGAAAACTCAAATAAATATCTATCGTTTATATTAGTAGGCATAATTATTAATTATTTGTCCAGTTTTTTAATGTAAACACTTCACTAAACATATCAGCTGGTTCAGGTCCAGTTTTATTAAGAAAGTTATTTGTTGTTTGGTTTAAATTTACTCCTTGTCCAGCGGCCGCACCTGGAGGTTGTTTTTTATTCTCTCTCTCTGCTTTATTTCTAAGTTTAATCTGAAGTTGTTCGTCAGAGAAATTTTGGACTTCATTACTCTTTGCTTCAGCTTTGCCCATCGCCGCTTTTATTTTGTCAAATTCCGGGCGGTTTTTTCGCATAAAATTTTCAGCGTCGGTTAATTCCATCTGTTCATAATTAGTTCTTACAGGATTTTTTTGACCAGATAATGCTCTAATTAACCATAATGCAGGTTCTCCTGTCCAAGCACTTCGTTCTTGAGCTGGGTCACCTAACCAACCTAACCTTTTCCTAGTTTGTTGCGCATCGACAAAACGTTTATACAGCGCATACTCATTATCATTAAGTCTTCCTTTGGCCCATTTTAGTTTCCTCTTAGTACCTCCGGGGTCATTAGTACCTACATTAATAGATTGTTCAGCCATTGAATCAAAAATGTTAACACCAGAAGATAGAACATCATGAGCCATTACACCCTGACCTACAAAAGGAACAGCTCTTACTCCGACTCTGGAACCAATGCTGAGAGCGCCTTGTGCGGCTTTACCCATTGCGCCGTATGCCTTGAACGGACCGAGCCGCATCAGCTCTGACCATTTTATCCCTCCTGTGAGAACAGGTGATTTTTCCATCGCTTTTTCTATAGATTTCGCGACTGGATCCATTGCTTTTTGCCACATCGTCGAGGATGTCTGCTGGAGGGCAACACTGGCAGTGTCACCAGCTACATCTAGTTGCTTTTGCGATATAATAGACTCCCGCGGCGGTCGGTTACCTGGGTCATTGAAGCCTTCTGGTTTTGAAGATCCTTGCGGCGTGCCCGCTGTTTGAGGTCCGCTAGCATTACCGGCGGCATTTGCTCCTAAATCTAAATCTCTCAGCCAATCCCAAGCATCTTTGAGCCCTTCTCTGATATCTTCCTTAAATTCTTCTCGTCTTCGATAGTTTTCAGGGCTCGGGTGCGGCCTGAGCATATCAATTGTGTCGGTCGCCGCGTCCCCTGCGCTTTCAAGGGCCGGTTGAACATAATCCTCATTTACTTGGTCTATTACTTTCTTGCCTTCATCCAGGGCTTGTTTCTTTAACTCGTCTGCCTGCTTCTTGGTCCAGTCTTCAACTCGTTTCCGGTTTTCCGGTGTATTGATGTTTTCCTCAAAATGTTTTTTGACGTTATCAAAAGATTTAGTGACAGTCTTCCAAAGCATATCAACGCCAAATTTTTGAAGGTCTATAAGTTTTTCGAGTTGCTTTCTTTCATCAGCATGCGAAGCTGTGTCTGGAGTATCAACACCTGTGATCATATCTGTAGCAGCCTTAAGATAATCATTCATTTTATTGAAAATGAGATCTTTTACTGCATCTTTTATTTTCTTTGCCCGATCCACTACACCTGACCCTATATCTCTTAACATTGCATTCGGATCAAGTAAATCTCCAAATATTGCTAAGAGGCCTAAACCAGTGCCCCAACCCAAAGCTCTCTTTCCGGTCATTCCTTTAAAGAACTCTTTCATTTCTTTTTTTACTGATCTAGAGTCTTGACCTGTTTGAATACTCGGCGGGATTGGGCGATCTTCATCACGAGTTGAACCAGATAATCTTCTGCTAGAACCAGATTGTCTTCCTATAGTTTTATTAAGAGAATTTATTGCTGATGTTAACTTAGACTGATTCCGTTCTAAGCCAATAGTTCTAGCTTGTATATCTGATAACAGTCGATCTCCAGCCGCTGACATATGTAATTATTTAATTACAAATCTACGAAAAAAGAAAAATCTGCTTCAATGACTCTGAGTTTATTTAATTCTCCTAAAATAGAATTAGTATGTTTTGCTAGGGAATTTAAGATTTTAATATCAAATAATAAGAATAAATCGTATATTTCATCTAACTCCATATCTCTTATAGTGTATTCCTTAGTATCTAATGTAATAGTATCTATAAATCTAAATGTATCAAAAAACAAAACATCAGATTCAACTACTTCTTTCTTATTTAAAATATACTTGAGAATAATATTCTCATATGTTAATAGTGGAAGTTTAAATTTAAATGTTAAATCTGTATTTTTTAATTTCGTTATTAAAGGTTCATTTACAATTGTATTAAAATCTAGGGTTACACTTTGATCGGTTGCCTCGTTTTTCCAATGTTGAATTAAATATAATTTATCTCGATATGTAGTAGTATCTATTTTACAAACATCGAGAATATAATTATTTAAATACTGTAAATAAGATAAAGTAATTAGATGATCGTCTCGTATATTTCTAATTATAGCGTATAATTTATTTTGAAATTGAACATTTAATTGCGGAGTAGTGATTGTGCCGCTATCTGGTAATTCTATATCTTTAGTACAAAGGTCTTTAAATTTAGTTAGGAGACTGCTCATTCTTAAGTCTTTTTATTAAAAGTGTTATATATCGTCTAAATTGATCATATGTTATATAATTAAAATCTTGATATGTGAAATTACCTCGTTGCATAAGAAATAGTTGTTCATCTAATAGATTTTCATATGAATATATTGTACATAAGTACGATATGTAAATAATTATATCCGGGTTATATGAAAATCTACTATTAAATTCATCGTTTATATAATAGACATAAGAGTTATTTAATTTTTCTTTATATTCATTTATATATGGAAAACATTTTTTAATTAATGGTAATGGAACATCTTCATAATTGTCCTTAGTTATAAAAGCTATAGTTCCGTTTTTTTCAATTTTTTTAATAAACGATGCTTCTGAGAAAAAGTCTATTGATGGATAGCCAATAGTTATAAAATAGTCATCTATGATATGATTACTTTCTGAATAGGTAGGTAGATCTTTAAGAAAATTTTCTTTATAAATTAGTAGGTCACCTTTATTAGTAGTTAGTTTTATCGCGGAGTTCTCTTCTGTAAATTTTTCAGCTTTTAAGTTTGCTAAAAATTCAATAACATTTTTACTAGGGATTTTCTTAATAAAAAACTCAACTAATTCTTTATATTTTTTCTCACTATGAAGTTTTGAGGCTTCAATTAAGTCATTATAACTTATCATGGTCCAGGAGGCTTAGTACCACGAGTTTCACCAAACGACGGGTCGTTTGGATCTTCTAAGGGATTCTTCCGGGCTTCCTGATCTCGGAGAGCTTGTACATATGCTCGTTTCTGTTGTTTAGGGCTTTGATCTTTCAAAGGTAGTTCATTTGAAAAATCTCGCGACTTCTTAAATTTCACGGGATTAAATTTTGTATGTTTAGCCTCACCCTCACCTAGAGCCGCTATTGGTTTACCGCGTACGTCAGTTTGTTGTATTCCAGCGAGCCATTTCTTTTGGGTGGCTTGTCTTTCGTCGATTTCACGTTGCGTTGCTGGGGTGTTCGGATTGATCGAAGCATTATATTTCGGTTGAGAACCAGTAAAATCATATTCATACCCCTCTCCTCCTAACGCGGCTTCAGGTATATCGTCTGTAGGATCTTTAGCTTTTGGAGGTTTTTTCTTTGCAGGTTCTGGTTTAGTATCAACAGCCGGAGGAGGAGGAGGTGCCTCTACATGTGGAGTGAGTACCTCATAGCGCGAGAATCTCCATTTAACAGAAATAGAACCAGTATCCATATCACCTGTATATTCACTTACACCTGCATCATTTATTTGATAAGGGATACAATCTTTATACTTATAAATTTTACGTACAACCGGACTACTAGAGCCTGGTGATCCAAATAGCATAGACATAAAACTTGTTTTACGAGATGTAACCATTTGTTTTGATAAGAAAAATATATCTATATTTGCTGTAAGAATAGGCGTATCTATATTTCCATATACTCCATATAATTGAATCCATGGTCTAAAGATACCATCAATAACACTAACATTAGTTTCGTAAAATTGAACATCAAGATCATTATCAGGATAATCATGGCTTTCCATAAAAGGTCCTGTAGGTAAAATACCGTTAATAGTTTTTCCTTTATTGTTTACAGTATTATGTTCGGTAGTTGTATCAACACCTGAAGCTAAGAACATATATCCTCCTCCCTTACCAAAAAACTTTTCATGAACTTTTCTATTTGTATCAATACCAGCTTTAGTATTAAATGGCCGCATCCCTAATTTTTTAATTGTTTCATCATTTATAGATGCAGGGAGATTATCGATGGATACTAAGAAGAAATTTTGTGCGGCAGGAAATGTAGAAAAATCCTGTAATATTTCAAAAAAAGTTTCTCTTAGATTTTTTGCATCTGATGGAGGTAATTTAACGTCCATACAAATATTTAAGGCTATTAACCTAATACTGCACCAGCTAATTTGCCAATAGCGTTAACTGCAGTATTGAGTTCATTATCTCTCCTGAAGAATTGATACGCTACAGTTATAGTAACCGTGGCGACTGATCCATCACCAGTAATGTTATATCCTATATCACCACAGTCTGTAGGGAACACACCGTATAGCTTATAAGTACGTAATGGTTCAAATTGAGTATCTAATTGAACTAAAGTAACTGTACTATTATTATGAAGTACTCCGTCACCAGAGGTTGTTTCATCATTATAAGTTTCAGTTATCCAGTTTTCCATTGCAATACGAGCTTGAGTTGTCGCATCACAATAAAAATCAATAGTAAAGGCATCACTTGAATTATATGACACTGTACCGGGAATCCGGAAATTAAATCCATTATAAGGAACATCCTTTGTTGCGATTGTTTTACCTGGTAATGTAGCTGCTGTGGCATACACTAAATCGTCTTCTGTAAACACGGGGGTACCTTTGTTAGCAACATCTAATACGCGGAACTGGAAGTCACGTGCAAAGTCTCTTGTTTGTGCTACCTTATAAAAATCTTGAATTGTTTGTTTAATATCAGCCATGATGTTATAATTATTTAGTTTTTACTTTAATTTATTGCCCAACTATCTCCTCAAAGTTAACGTCTGTATTAACAGCGTAAAAGTTAACCAATATAAACTCTGCTGCGCGAACTGGCTTCAAATAGATATCTACTCTCAACTCATTTTCATCAATAACACTAGCAGGGTTATTCCTTTCGTCACAAACAATAAGGTAATCATAGACACCTTCTGTTTGTTTGCAGTTCTCAAAAATCGGTGTTAATGTATTAACGACCTTAGTCCTTGTTAAGAACGTATTAGGTTCAAAGATAAAGAATTTCAAGGTCTGCCTTGTTCTTTTCTCTAAATCAAGAAATAGTCTACGAACATTAACTCTATCAAATGCCGTGGGTTTCCGTTGTAATGTCTTTTGACCGAATACAACAATACCTTCAGCTGGGAATTGTGTAACAGGATTAATAGCAATCCTATATAATTGATCTCTTTGCCGCTGTGTCGGGCTAACTGCAATGTCGTTTACACCTGTAACAACGCCGCGGCTAAACCCGGCTGGAGCGTACCATGGTGCAAAGTTTGAATCATTATTAGCATAAATTTTAGCTGCAACACCAGAGAACGGAATCCAGATTTGTTTACCACTTGTACCGTCCCAGACTTTTGCCCAGTTACCGTAAGTTGTAGCGAAGTTGCTGTTAGCAACACCAAATTGATGTCTTAACGGCCAGTATACATGCTTACTAAAGTTTTTAGTTTTATCATCAAGAACCTTACCGGCGTCACCTTGTACAACTAATGGCCTAAGCGCATCAGCAATAAAGATATGATCTTTTCTCGTCTGTCGAGCAAATGTCTCAAATCTATTAAAAATAGTTCTATAATTATCTCTTTGAGTTATGTAGGTTGATCCTAACATATTTTGATCTGGTGTAAAGAACCCTGTACTTGTTCCACCAACATCTTGATAAGTTGTATCAACAAATTCTTGGGTATTGGCTGTCGCAAATGTATGTATTGTACCTAACCCTGCTTCAATAGAAACGTCAATAGTAAATACATCAACATTCTGAGCAATTTCAAATATTCTATCTAATTTATCAGGAATACTACCAACAGTTTTAGTTAGATTATTAGTTGTATTATATACACCTAATGGAAATAATCCTTGTATTACAGAATAGTTAAAAGCTGGATTACCGTCTAAAGTACTACCAGAACTCATTAAACCATTTAAAATCGCTGCGTTTGTATTACTAGAATGCGCGACTCGAACTGTCTTTGTTGGAACGTCTCCTTCTGTTGAAGTCCAATCTCCGCTGTATTCACTAATAGATGGATTTACTAAAATCTTAACATTTGGTGATCTATCATCTTGATCTTCAAGGAAAAATGATCTTTGTTGACCGCCGTTTTCGTTTTGGACTTTCCGTCTAGAGTTAAGAGATCCAGTATATCCTTCTGCTAAGAAATTAGTTAATTCTAATTCAGAATTAGCAAACGGTGTATTTCGAATTTTGAAAACACCGAAACTTATGGTGTCGAGAAATTCTGGACCATCAATATCAAATTTAGAAAATGTTTCTAAAGTTTTACTTGTACTACTCTTTTCTTCTGTAGCCAGGCTAGTTAAATTAAATCCTACTCTTGATCCTGGGACTGTTGCATAACCACTAGATGCTACTGGAGCATTACTAGTAGTAGTATATACTGCATTTACTGTATCAAAGTTAGTTGCAGGATTACTATTAGAACCATCAGCTGTTCCAACATAATAACCTTCGAAATTATTATTAGTTATTGTAGCTCCTTTATTTAGTACAATAACACCAGCACCACCTATGCTTGTAAAATCACCAGTAAATTCAGCATCGTCACCTTCATTTCCAGCATCGGTCCAATCTATATTACCTTTACTTGCAGTATTAAATTGAGCTTCGGTTAACTCAACAAGAGTAGGAGATCCAAGTACATAATAATCAGAACCACTTAAAGAAGTGTTTAATCCAGAAAGGTTTGTCACCTCATCGCTCTGTAGTTGACCAGTAACGAGAGTTTTACCTGTTATACTATCAACAAAAGAAGTATCTGAATAAGCACTGACTGCAGTGACTGATTCATCTTTACCGAACGCACTGGCGTTGGCCGCTGATAATCGAAATACTGCCGTTGAATCTGGTGAGTCGGCGAGCATGCCACTAAGACCGGTCATCGAAGTATTAACAAAAGATAAATTGTCATTAGAATCCTTCATCACTAATTCAATATTAATAGTATCAGTTGAAAGAGTGTCTGTGACTGAAATCCCCGTGCCTTCTGAAGTACAAAGATCGATGTAAGAGCCATTGGTAGTATCAATAGCTGTGATGGTAGCTGTTTTTGCGCCCACCGCTGGATAAACTAGAGCAGAATATTTTCTATCTCCGGTGTTGTTGCCATATGGTAACCGGGACACAAAAACATTTGCATCACTATTAAAGACTTGTCGCGTAGAATGATAAAAATATCTCTCGGCAGCGTTTGTAGGTTTGCCGTAAATTTCTTCAAATTCCGCGAATGTCCCTACATTAAAAACTTCGTCCGTAGGGCCTTGATTGGAAAATCCAGCAACAAATACACTCGTACCGACTGGCGCGGCAGGTCGTTGCGTCAAGTCAATTTCTCTTATTTCTACTCCTGGTGATTGAATTGTTCGTCTACTCATAGTAAAACCTTTACAATTATTTATTGTTTTCCGCTGACATATTTTAGTTGATTTGGCGAAAGATGCATTATAATATAAATATATGAAGGGCATCATCTTAGCTGGAGGAACCGGATCGAGAGTTTATCCTTGTACAAAAACTGTCTCAAAGCAACTTCTTCCAATTTACGATAAGCCTACTATCTATTATCCTCTATCAACTTTAATTAAATTAGGCATTAAAGATATAATGATTATTACTAATGCTCACGCATATCCTCATTTATTACATTTGTTTAATCAAACGGCACTTGGGCCAAGCGGTGTTCATAGCGCAGATAGAAATCGACCATATTTAGGAATTAATTTTAATTTTAAGATACAAATGACCCCGGCTGGTATAGCTGAGGCATTAATTATTGCCGAGGGATGGCAAGGGGATGATAATGTGTGTTTAATCTTAGGAGACAATATCTTTACGGGTATAAGAAAACCTACTCTTAATGGTCATAAGGCTTGTGTTGTTAGTTATAGAGTTTCAAACCCTAGTGAGTATGGTGTAATTGATATTGATGATGAAGGTAAAATTCTTTCAATAGAGGAAAAACCAGATACGCCAAAAAGTAATAATGCAGTAACGGGTATTTATTTTTATGATAATACTGCTGGAGCAAGAGCGAGAAATTTAAAACCATCTCCTAGAGGTGAATTAGAAATCACTGATTTAAATAAAAGCTATTTGCAGGATGATCTATTATGGCATAATAGTTTAAATAGTAATTATGCATGGTTTGATACAGGGAACCCTGATGAAATGTTTGCGGCATCTATGTATGTAAAATCTATACAAGATAGAACTAATACAATGATTGGGTGTATTGAAGGTGAATCATGGAAACAGGGTAATATTACCGAACAGGAATTTAAAAAAATTGTTAGAAAAATGCCGGACTGTTCTTATAAGACTAATGTCGCCATGAGTTATTTTTGGTGATAAATATTCTTAAATTAATTTTGATTCTATTTTTGTAAATTCAAAAGTTGCAGAAGAAATAATTTCAGCCTCGCTAGTATAATCCCAATTTATTTCAGCGAGTCTAGTTGGAAATGCTCCGATATAATCCCATTGTATTTTTCTATTCTCATATTCATCTAAACCGTATACAGTTAAATTAGAGGAATATATTGGAAGTTGTTGATTGGGTTGTGGATATTTTATAATCTCATCTTCATTAAATGCCCCAGTTTTTACGTCATTAATAATATCAAGCCATTTATATATTGCCCAATAATTTTTGAATTCATTATCGACTTTAAAATCTATACTTAAGGGATCATATGATGGACGAGCGTGTGAGCTTACTTTTATAGTTTGTGCGCCATATGGAAGAGTTTTTTCAGGTATACTTATGGTTGGAGTCACGGCTCCGGCAATACTTATTTCTAAACTGTTCGCGTCAATTCTATTTGTATTTCTAGAAATATTATCTACAATTTCTTTTATACCTTCAGGCAAATTTAAAACTAAAATAAATTTATCTTGTCTATTTTTATTAAGTGGTGCTTGATTCATACTCTAACATATCCTGCTCTTTGCATTTCTTCCATATCTGAGTTATAATTAGGACCTTCATCCTCTCCTAAAATATTTATGTTTTCAAAGTGAACTGGCGGAGGGTTCCATGTATCATCAATATTTTGCATTTTATAATCTTGCAGAAAATTGCTAAACTTTTGATCAATATATGGACCTAATTCTATTTTTGCGGGTCGTTGATTATCATCAATTTCTGTTACACTATAGTATTTTTGTATAACGCTATTTTCTAATATTAATAATGCCCAGACCATTGCCATAACTCTATCATCATAATCAAACCCAGGCTGAGCTGCCCAAGACCCATTAGGGTATCGTACAAAATTTTTCAGTTCTATGATAGTGGGTTTTGATCTTATATCAACACATTTAAGTTCATTAATCCAATATCTCATATTAGTTATACCTTTATACTTGGTATTAGTATGAGCATATACTCCTAGTCTATCATATTTTACTTGACCTATTTTAGGAGACCAATTAACTATACTTCTGTAATTATATTGGTGATATAAATTATCTACAACTTGACTGCCGCAATTATTTCTTTCTATTAATACAGGAGGTGCGCCCCAGTGATAACATATGTCACGAACTTTAGTAGTAAATTCAAATGGGTTAATTTCATTAGATGCATATTCTGCAACTTGTTTTATATCTTGTAAATCAGTTATATCTAAAACTTGTATAACGCTAAAATTTTGGCCAACACCTTCTGCTACATCAACACCTATAGTATATAAATGATCTTTATCTGGTTCATCCCATACACTATAACATCCATCATCAAACATATATGTAGGTTCTTTTGTCTTAGCGGCCAGCTTCTCGTAAAAGAGTTCATCGATAAAGGAGTCACCAGTATCAAGAAACTTACAATCAAACTCTTGCGCAAAGGCTTCTTCACTACCTATAGATTTTATAGTATCTTTTTTCCATTGTTCATCTCTACCCGGGACTTCGTGCCATAATATTTTTTCTGCTTTCCAGTTATTTGTTCCTTTTTCTGCTTCTGTGTATAATGTAAAAAATAAATTACCACTACCGTTGGGAGTAGACGCTACAAATATTTTAGATTTTGTTGATGAGGAAATAATAGGATATACTGAACTCCAGAATTGCTCAACAAGATTATTTGGAATAAACGCTAACTCATCTAGAATTAATACATTAACAGATTCTCCTCGTCCAGCATCTGAGCTTGTTGTACTAATACCAATACTACTCCCGTTTGCTAATTTCATAGAAGTCTTACCGTATTCTACAACACCGGGTTTGAGATAATTTGGTAAATTTTCATATGCAAGTCTAACTCTTCCAAAAATACTAATAGCAGTCTGCTCTTTATTAGCAACAATTAATATACGTTGATCGTCTTCAAAACAAGCAATCCATAAAGCATAAATTGTCATCATAGTAGTTTTTCCGGTTTGTCTACTAGCTAGACAGGCTACAAACCTATTATCTCTTAAACTACGTAATATCCTTCTCTGAAAAGGATATAACTGTATTTTCATCTTACCTTGATCAAGATTTACAATGTGAAAAAATTCTTCTGCAAAGTGAAGAATATTCTGTCTTGCTTTTTTGAGCGACTTTACCATCTCCGGAGTCCACTCAAACTCCATATCAGGGTTAGGTAGGTTTGTATTACCTAAATAAAATTTATCGTCTTTTTTTAGCCTCGGCACTATAAATATTTACATGACCGGCAGAGATTTAAACTCTATTAATGACGCTTTTGTAAAAGCTACGGTTTCAGGTACTACTGAAGAGGTTGAAGAGCCAAAAGAACTTGTTACTGAAGATAAAGAAATTAAAGCGTCTATTAAAAATGAGATAGATGCATTGGGAGTCGGCGCAGGGATCGTGGGCGGAGCTCTTTTGCATAAAATTGCAACAAGAAAAAAGAAAAAGAGAAAGGGTCATGACGATGATGGAGCACATGTTCATCTAGCTCATGATTCAGTAAAAGAAACTGGATTACCTGATCTTAGTCGTCATAGTGGTGATCGTTTAGATGATGAGCCATTAGAGGTTGGAGATATAGTGGAGGTTGAAGGTGAAGGTTCAGATTTTGTAATTCTTAGTATTGATGGAGACTGGGTTTCAGCCGCCGAGCTGGCGGGTGATGGAATTCAAGTTAAAAGAGATAATGTTGCAAAGACATCGAGCATGTCCTGGGGCGAAGCGAAAGAGTCAGTTAAGTTTGAAAGGAAGTTAGTTACATTAAAGGAAAAAAAGGACAAAAAAATGGATCATTTTAAAGTAGACGCAAATATTATGGATGAATATGAAGACCGGTTGGCTTCTAGTAAATATAGGGTTCGTGAAAAAAACGAGCCTGGTAAAGATCATAAGAAGCCAGATGAATCTGTTGGAGTGAAGTTAAATTCGAAGAATCAACGACCAACAGATGAGGTTGTAGTAGATGGTGCTGAGCCTAAAAAGCAAAAAGCAGAAGAAGATTTACAGGAGCCTGTTGAGGCGGCAGAAGAGGATGACGACAAAAAAGTAAAAAAAGAGAAGAAAGTTGTTAAGGAGAGTATAAATAATTGTAACAAAGGTAATATTATGTCAGAAGATAAGTCAATATTTGATAAGCTCTACGAGCAAGTAATGGGTGAAGACGATGATTTCGAAAATGAGCTTGGTATAGACACATTACCAGGCGATGATCTTGGTCTTGATGATGAGCTCGGAGATGAAGGTGGCGAAGACGTCACAGTAACATTAACTCCAGACCAAGCCGATGCTATTCGAGCCGTCGCGGATCAACTCGCTCCAGCGGATGACGAGGAACCCGCTGATGATGAGTTCGGTGGCGACGACGAGCCGGTTGAAGATGAAAGCTTCGAGGGAGTCGAAGAGGATGTAACACCAACAACTGGTGCTCCGACATCCGATGGTACAAAACCTGGTGTCGATCCTTCTGATGGTGGTGGTAAGGCCACGGATCCTGCTTCTGATAGTTTAGGCGGAAAGACAGCTGGTACCGGTGATGCGAAGGTTACTGATGACGAGACGACAGGTAAGCCTACCACTGATGGTAAGAAACCTGGAGTTCACAAAGCCAGTGGTAAGCCAGGTCCATTAAAGGCCAAGTCGAAGACCTAATACAATTAAAACATAATACCTTTGAGAGCCCCTTACAAATGTAAGGGGCTTTTTTATTAAATAATTAAAATGTTATTTACTCGTAAATTTCTTGAAGCTTTAGGACTCCCGAATTTATATAAATTAAGAGGTAGTACGGGGTCAGGAAGATTGCATCAAAATTTATTACCGGTTAGTCATAGAACAAAGCCTAATACTTGTCATAAACTAAACAGATTAAAAGATGAGGAAAATGGAGTATTTCTTTTAACCGCTAGCGAAGTACAAGGTATAAAGGAGTTATATAAGATTACAGATTTAGAAAAGAGAGGTTCTCGAAATTTAGGTAATACTGGAATAACAATGTATATAGCAGATAACAAATATTATATTAAAAAATAATGGCATCAGCATGGAGTACAGATACAGCTACTGCAGTAAATTATCATAGTAACGCTGAAGATATTATACGATTTAATAATAAGTCGTTAGGTACAAACGAGCGTAATCAAACATATAAGAGATGGTGGAAAGAGCAAGTAAGATTATATGGAACTAGTGTTAGTTATTATGTTCGAAAATTTAATCTAGATTTAACTGATAAAACGTATGGTGAAAATCCATATGAAGGATATCAAACTCCTCAGACACTTACTATGTTAATAGATTTAACGGATGGTGCTATAACGTACTCTCAATATGGCTTAATATCTGATGATGAATTAGCGGCTGTAATAGATATTGAAACTTATCAAAAAACTCTTTCTTCTTATTATGATAGTTCGACAGTTACAGAACCAAATGCTGGAGATGTATTTCAATTAACTGAATATGGAGATGATCGCCCGGCGGGTCGGAACGGTAAAATATTTGAAATTACTGAACGGTTAGACGAGACCATCGGACAAATAAATCAATTACAAGGACACTATGTATTTAAACTTCGAGCTCGGAGGAACGACCATACATTCTTACCAGGATTAACTGCAGAGACTAAATCTACACAAGTAGTTGATGTATCAGGAGTTGGCCCGTTATCTGCTATTGAAACTGATTATATACATGATATAGATACAGAACAAGCGACGTATTTTGAATATGGTACTAACGATGACGTGTATGGTGACTATTACTAAACTCGTATTCTACGTCTTTTAATACTGAGTGAAATCTTTCGTTGATATATTTATTAATAGGTATCGGCTTAAGACAATCTGCGGTATGTCCCATTTTTTCTGCTTTATCAGCAATAATATTCACGGCTTCGAATAAGCATAACCATCTAGCTAAAGGTGAATAATCTCTTGTCGTTGGCTTATTTATCATAAATTATTTTTGTAGGTAAAACGGTATTAATGTCGATTATAATTTTATTAATTGTATCACATTCATCGCATTCAAATTCATTTTCTTCTGTTAAAGTAATATATACATTATTCATTTTTTTGCATTTTTGACATTCAGCTAGGATTCGGTTTTGTTCAGCTAATTGAGATAATTGAATTGCTTCTTTTTCAAGATTTAATCGTGCAATATATCTAAGAATATTATTGTAGAGAAAAAAGAAGAGTATTTGAAGACCTGTTATACCTATTAATACTTGTATTAAAGTATTAAATGAAGGGTAAAATAAAAATGTAATACCGCTTATTGAACTTGAAATTAAAAATACAATTAATAAACTCTTAACTATCTGACTCATCATGATCTAAATCTTCCGACACTGATTTTATAAGATCCTGAATTTTTTGCAACTTAAAAGTTGCGGATTTAACAATTTTTTTATCTAAGTGGACGGCGGGATTATCGGCAAGTTGATTTATTAAATAAGTAGCATCTGATATGTTTTTAAAAGCACTACCGAGTTGTTCAATTAAATGATCTCCGGGAAAAGGTATTAAATCAGCTTTAATTCGATTATAGGTGTCGGGACTTGCTTTTGCAATATCAGCTAATGTTTTTGTCGTAGGTCGAACATGTCTAGACTTTACATCTTTCCAGTACTTGTTAGTGTACTTATATAAATCTTCGAAAAGTATGCCTTTCATCATAAGTATTTAATAAATACTTACATGGGAAAGTTTGAAAATAAATTTTTATCTTTACTTAAAGAAGATGAATTTGATGATCCAGTACCCGCGGTCGATGCAGGACCGGAAGATGATCAACAGTCTTTTACTAATGCTTTAGATGATCCTAGTACTGCTGATGAGTTTGAGGATGTAATCGACCAGCACCCAAACGAAATGCAGGAACTAGAAGATTTACAAGAATGGATTGGTAATATTGAAGACGTAATAGAGTATCTTAACGGTGGGATTGAGAGTGTGTTAGGTAAATTAAGAACTGATAATAAAGTTGGTACTATTTTTGCTGATGTTTCTGATGCTACAAAAAGTGAAGTACTTGATGTATGTGAGAGATTAGCTAGTTTAAATCAAATTTTCAAAAACCTCTATATAGAAAAACATAAATAATTATATCATGGCTTACAGTACACAACATATAGATTTCTTAAAAGGAGTTGCCGCGGAGGCAGCTGATGCAACTGCCGCGGCTAAGACACAATGGAAAGCTGCTGATCCAGATGAAAGTGCTGCGTTTGAGGCAGCATTTCAAGAAGCTAAGAAGGCTCGCAAGTTTGCTATATTGGAATTAGAAGCTGCCGAAGCTGAGAATGCGCTTGAAGAGCCAGTTGCTACCGCACCAGCTCCTGCACCAGCTCCTGCACCAGCTCCTGCACCGGTACCAGCCGCGACTGATGATGAAACAACCGCACATTTAAATTCGAAATGGAAATCATATTGTCGGCAACAAGGTCGTAATCTGACCGCAAGACCAGCAGGTTGGGGAGAATAATTTAAAATATTATGTATTCAAAAGGTTCATATACAGTAGCTAAACCAGTTTCGGCGTATGGTGTTACTAATAATACGACATATAGCTTAGGTGAAGCGTGGGATGGTTTTATTGTTACTAAAGCTTGTACAGGGACCGTAACTATTACTCTTATTGATGGCTATGATGAACAAACGATAGACACAGTTACAACTCCTGCTGGGAAGGCTACAATGGTTCCATTTGTGCAACCGCAACCAGGAGTATACAACATAGGGCTTTGCAAAATTACAAATTCAGTCGGTGCTGATAATGTTAATATTATCATTTATCAGTAATTCTTGATAATAGTAATTTACCCTTTAATTCACTATAACTATTTTTAATTATAAACTGTGATGAGATTTCGTCGCGGTTTATTTTCATACATAAATCATTAAAGTCTTTATATTGTAATAATTCTTCAGGCCATATAAAGCATTCTTCACCTTGACTGAGTAATGAGCGAGTTTTTTGTTTTGCGGTTTGATCACAATATTGATTATCAAGTACCCAAATACGTTTATGAAATGGTTTTTGTCCTATTTGCTGTTCTTGTTTTTTAGTAAAACAAGATCTCCCTTTACTAATACCACCAACAGCGACTCCGTTCTTAACAAAGAAACTATCTATTGGTCCTTCAAATATAAAAATATAATCTAAATTGTTGTCTACTTTATCAATATTAAATATTGTTTTATCAGCGCCTATCTTTGATAAGTATTTTGGTTTTGTATCTTTTTTATTTTGTTTTAATTTTCTTGATTGATAGAAGACGATATTTTTATCATCATAAAAAGGAATAATTATTCTATTTTTGTGTACGAAGTCATTTCTACAAAACCAAAGTGTTTTAGGCTTATTAATTGCTGTAAACAGTTTTCTCTCTTTACATGTAATAATTGCATGAGTTATCATTGGTTCGTGATTATAAAAATTACATTGAATGTTATCATACAAATTAATACAATCGTCTGGTAATGAAGGTGGTGGTTTTTCAGGGGTAAGAGTATCTTCTTTAGTATCTATAGGTATATTAAATGTATCTATTTCTTTACATTCATTAATTATATCAATATATGTTTTACCTGTTACTTCTTGAACCCACTTAATTGGAGAGCCAGTCCAACCACAATTGTGGCAAAAAATATGATCTTCTTTTACTATATAATAAAGACGTCTTTTTTTATTCCAAGATTTACCTTCCCTACATATAGGGCAACCGCCTTCATATACATTGGTTAATTTTTTGTACTTAGGGTATCCTGCGTACTGATAAAATTTCTCAACAATATACTCTTGTGGAATTACTTCACTTAGACTCATCTACCGGGCGAGTACTGACTAGTACTTTTGTAATAAATTGGCCGGTCGATGGATCAGTATAATGCGCCTCTGTACGGATTTCATTACCCATTCTAATTTCTCTCATTACAGGGGCCGCAGTAGCTCCAGACGGAGCAGTAATAGTGCGAGGATTTTGAACGTATCTAATTTCTGGTTGCATTTTTAATCGCCTTGTTAATAATATTTATTATATTTTCGTTATTATTAAAGGATTCTCGCCATGAAGTATAGTTTCTGACAATAGACCATAAATTTAATTTTTTAGCTTCTTCAAGAAATTTATTATAATTACTTGTAGTTTTTTTGCTATTTTTTAATTGTTTTTCATATACAGGTACTTCATCAGGATAATAATCATATCCAACTGATAGATCCATTAGTTGTAAATTTCTCTCGTAAATGACCTGTTGTTGTTCTGTTAATTTAGTTAAATCTAATTTTTTAAATCGTGCTAGACCATATCTAGGAATTCCTGGTATATTATCAGATTTATCACCTGTAATTGCTCTATAATTTAAATATTGTTCCTTGGGTACTCCTGTATATTCTTCAAAATTTTGTAGTGTAATTTCTTTCTTTTTAATAGGGCTATAAACTTTCGTATCTTGAGATATTGTTTGTAATAAATCTTTATCTGTAGTTACTATAACTTTTGTTCCATTTAAGATAGTTGAAAGCCATGCCATTAAATCATCAGCTTCCATTCTAAGCGGATACATATTATGTACTCCTAATAAAGCAATAACTTCTTGTATTTTTTCAGCGAATTCATGTACATCTTTAAATTTGTCATCGTCTCTGTTCGCTTTATATTCTACAGTTATAGTTTCATTTCTAAAATTAGTAGAAGGCCATTCTAATTTTTTATCCCAGGTACAATAAATGTTTTCTGGTCTAAACTTATCAACATAGGATTTTAAAGATCGTAGGAATAAGAATATTTGACCAGGACTATTATCTTCATCTAATTTAAAATTATTAGTCCAGAATATACGATATAAAAGATTGTTACCATCAATTATAAGATTATTTGTTCCACCAGTGCGCATTTTCAATATACCACATTATAGTGTGCTTTAAATCATTTTCAAATGTTTTCTGAGTTACGGAGAATTCTAATTGGTCTCCTGATTGAATCATCATTGATCGATACATTGAATCTCTTAAACTATATCTAATGTCATGACCTTTTCTATCTTCAACAAAACTAATAAAACTTGTTGATGTATTTAATATTTTTAACACAAGATATACGACGTCAATATTAGGTATTTCTGAATGGTATTCTGAGGCAGGCGCAAGATTATATATTTGTCCTGCAGTCCCACGTGTTAATACGTTATAGAGTTTTTCGCAATGATCTTTGACGTATATCCATTGACGTATATTAACACCCTCTCCATATACTGGAATTGGTTCGTTATTATTAGCTTTTTGTATGACAACTGGTATAAACTTTTCAGTGTATTGTCTTGGGCCGAAGTTATTTGTACATCTTGTTATAATAATATCTTTTTTGTATGTTTTATGAAATGATAATGCTAGTAAATCAGCGCCAGCTTTTGTTGCTGAATATATTGACGATGGTTCTAATAAACTATATTCTTCGCTTGGTTCAGAATTAAGTTGTAAACTGCCATATACTTCATCTGTACCTACTTGAAGAAACCTTGTATTGTCGGGTAATTGTTTTAATAATTCATATACACCTACATAATTACTATCTATAAAGATATCGCCAGCTTTGATACTATTATCTACATGAGACTCTGCAGCGAAATTTACAATATAATCATATTCTTTATCTAATTTAAAATCTGAGATGCTTACATATATTATATCTAATTTATTACTAGATTTCTTATACATGTCCCATAGATAGTCTTCTGTTTTTTCAGATACACAATATGCATAACTATCTATTATTGTTATTTTGCAATTTTTACATTTTTTATCCAGTAATTCGACGAAGTGACTCCCAATAAATCCTAAGCCACCTGTTACTAAAATACTTTTATCCTTCATCTGCTAGCTCTTTCGTGAGGTAGGTTTCTTTTTCACTCAATATTCTCATTAACGCATCTCGCTCCTGTGGCATATCTAATCCGTATACTTTTAATTTATCTGTTGATAGAATACAATTAGATCTATTAGCAACAATATGTTGTTTTAATTCATCGTAATTAATAAATTTCCAATTTGGATTCCATAGTCCATGTTTATCTAAGATTTCACAAACTTGTTTTGTTGAAAGAGGTGCAGGATTAACACAGTTATATACACCTCCTGGTAGGTCATGAATATTAATAATTTTATTAATTACAAGAAGTAGATCTTCAATAACAGTTTTAGAGTTTACTTCATCGAGAATATTATTATATTTTAAAATTTTACTTAAGTAATTTTTTTGTGAATTAAAGTCATTGCAAACTGGCATTCTTATTCTCAATGTATAAACATTATCAAAGTTGTGTAAGCATAATTCTGCTGCATGCTTTGTTTTACTATACCAACTACTATCAGAGTTAAGCAATCCAAAGTTTGGTTCATCATCTTCTGTATAAAGCGTGTCTTGTGGACCGTCATATATGCAGCCAGAGCTGATATTGATAACTTTTATATGATGTTGCTTACAAAATTGAGCTAAAATAGTAGGAAACGTTACATTTAAATCCCAGCAAATCTGTTTATTTTCCTCACAGGCATCTACATTTGGACTTCCAGTATATCCGACACAATTAATTATCCATTTAGCGTCACATCCTTTAATTTCATTTAATATGTTATTAAATAATGTTTCTTTTAATTTTCCGGGGGTCGTATACGGGTAATGACATAAACGAACTACGTCATGTATATCTCCCGAGGTATCCAAAAAGTGTTTGTATGCTTTTTGGCCAATATAACCGTTTCCTAAAACAATTATCTTATTCATTTTTAGTATTTGTTTGTTCTTGTATGTCTTTGAAGAAATCTAAACTAGATACTCTTCTTAGTAAAGTTTCTATAGCATCATAATCTTGAGGCGTTTTTCCTGAAATAAGTAATACACTATCACCTCTGATATCATATCCTACTAATATAAATGATTTTAAATGTTCAATTAAATAATCATTAATAGACGACATGTCCTGTTCATTGATATCAGTTGACTCAATTGCATTAATATTTGATTTTAATAAACTATCGAAATTTCGGCGTTTAGGTGTTGGTTTCTTCATTAGGGGTAATATCTTTTTCAATTAATTTAGTTATAATTACTTCCATGCTATCTGTTCTTAATTGAAAGTTTTTAAAATGATTGCCGTCGTGTAATTCAAATTTAAAATCCCCGCTCCAATCATAATTAACATAACAAGTTATATATAAAGCGGCAATTTCAGGGTTAACCATTATTGTCCATCTACGTGGATCTTGACTTGAATAATCTGAAAAAATTCTGTTGACAGTATATCCATTATCTCTTAAACGCTTAATAAAATAACCGCATGTAGTAACTTTATTTTTCATTAATTCTTATAACTAGTACTAATGAATGTGAGGTTACTATTTTCAAGTTCTAGTTTAATCATAAGCATTTTATATTCATTATTTATATATATGGTAGACTCCGAGAAACTTAATGTAGATATAAGTCTAAATAATTCTATATCTAAAATTAATTCATAATTTAAGTCTTCTCCGTTATATTCATCTGCTAATAAAGTCGTATAACTATCTACGTTTTGTAGTTTTTTATCTGATAGTTCAGCATATACATTTGTATTTTCAGTTTTAATATATATCTTACTTGATTCAGTTACAAACGGTAGTGCTTTTAATATTGAATTATTTTTTTCTTTTGTTAATTTGAAATTAGTACCGAATGTAATATTGTCTATTTTATTAAAATCAAACGCGCTATTATTAGTTAAACTATCATCAAATAAATGATATGTAAATCTGTTAATATTACTATTATATTTTATGCAATTTTCTTCTATTTCGAGATGTATATCATCTTCATCTAAACAAGATAAGATTTTAGTTAATTTTATTGTATCTGGTAGACATATTGTACCTTCTTCAGGGTCATCATCCCATTCGACTTTATATTCTGCTTTAAGAAAAATATTAGAATTATTATGTACTATAGTAGATATAGTGCCGTGTATATCTAATGTCGCAGATGAGTTTAATCTCGATACCGGATTAAGAAAATTTTGAATAAAATTATCTTTATTCTTTACTGGTAGAATCATTATTTAATTTGATTCGTATATTAATTTCTTTTGCGTTTCGCGCAACTTGTTTTTCAATTAAGTTTACAAATTTAGTAATGTGCTTTTCAACAGAAGATACCCGCTCTATTAGGTTATTTAATAGAGCGGGATCTGTGTTAATTTGAGGTTGTGGTGGAACGTGTACCTGTTGAGCTGGTACAGCTTGTATTTGCGGGTTATGTTGGGGTCTTTCCGGCGTATAACAATCTTTAGATAGAGGTATATCTTGCATAGTAGCACTTTTTTGTACAATACCTTTATTTAAACTAAAGGCTTGTGCATTTAATCCATGCATGAATGATTTTATTTCACCATCTTGTTCCATTTTTTAGTCTAAACTATCAAGTAATTCTTTTACTTTATTATCATCAACCGCTGGATCAGAGTCTTTCTTATCTGATGTCTCTAAATCGTCAAAATTTAGATCATCTTCCTCTTCATCAGAGGAACCAGTTGTTGATTCTTTTGTGGTATCTCCTGTTACAGATTCTTCAGTTTCACCATGATAATGTTCATTGAGCATTGTTTGCAATTCATCGTAACTTTTGACAGGAAATACATTTTCTAGATCGATTGTATTCTCGTAAATATCTTTAATACTATCAGCTGCTACACCAGTAATTTTCGAAGGAGTTTGAAACCGAGAGCTAACATACGTTGGATATCCTCCTTGTTCCTCTACTTTGACTCGAAAATTACATCCGTCTTTTGAAAGATCAAAAATACGCTCACCAAATTCATCTGCATCTTCTCCTTCCATTGCTTCCATAATAATTTTATGTAATTGTCTTCCGAATCGAAGAATTTTAACTTTACCTTCATTCTCTGGATTGTCAGGGTCTTTAACAACATAAACATTAACTAACCAATTTTCTTTACGATTTAAAGATTTAGCTTTTTGTTTCTCTTCTTCCGAGCCAGTCCGTGATAACCTATACCGAGCTTCAGCAATCGGATCTCTATCACCCCAAGTTTGAGGGCTAATTGCACTTTGAAATTGACCAGTCATTTCACTAACCCATCCATGTGAGTAATAATGAAAAAATGTCTTACTAGGATCTTTTACAAAAGGTACTAATCGTAGTGTATACGTATTACCCGGCTTTAATCGCATAATATTACTAGTTGTATTTTGTTGCGTGGACTTCGCCATCGCTCCTTTAATAGATTCAAACATATTCGTTGTCATTTTATTTTTAATATTTTATTTATTGTTTTAATTAATTTTATTCCCAATGGTTTGATTTTTTTCGAAAACGTATATCTCGATCTCAAACTACTTAAAGTATTATAAAAGCTATCACATACAAATTCAACTATATTTTTTTCAAGATTAATATTTTTCTCTGATACATCTAGAGCTAATAAACAATAATAACTAATATCGTCTTTTTTTAGATCTAAAATAAAATCAGGATATATGCCTTTTTGGATATTTAAATATTCTCTACAGTTTGTTAGTTTATGTTCTACGCATTTATCATAGATGAATTTAAAGCTGTTTCTTAGTTTAGTGATATTAAATTGATCATCAGGCATAGTTAATTCTATTTCTTTTATATATGTCTTATATGTAGAAATAGCTCGAAACGTATTATAAAATTCAAACGGCACGTATTTCTCTGAATATAATTTATAAGGCGCACTGAAAAATAAATTCGGATCTATTTTTTTATTTTTTAATGTCAGTGATATTTTTTTAAGTAATACGTATTTTTTATCGTCTAGATTGTCGAATTTTTTTCGTGGTGTAAACCCTTTCTTATTTCTTGAAGTCTTAAGATACGTATTATATATAGATTGCTCAAACATTGACAATTCGATCATAGGTTTATAGAATTTTTTTTGAGATATTTAGTAATGTATTTACTTTTATATAAATATGGATCGTGTTGTAAGAAGGTTTTTACTAATTGAAAGTTACTATCTACTAATAATAGTTCTTTAAATAGTTGTCTATATTTTTCTTCTTTTAATACTAATAAAAATACATTTGCAAGGTTAATTTTTCTATTTTCACATATAGAAACAAAACTACATAATGTTAGAAATTGATGTATAATGTCTTTTTTTTCTAAAATCGTATACGGGGTTTCCATTATTTTATATTTAACGGTTCAAACTGTTTACTTAAAGTAAGTACATTATCATTTAATATTCCGCCGGCCGCATATTCATGACCTCCTCCATTACATATTTTTTTAGCGAATGTGCTTAGATTAAAATCTATATCTCTTTTTCTCCGTAAATATACTCTATTATTTTTTAAATTAATCATCATGCAAACATCACATTTATATTCATCAACTATATATTGCCCTAAATCATTGATATATTCACTTGCAAACGTACTAATAAAATTATAATCTTTACCGGATATAGAAAGCTTTGCCTGAAATAGGTTTATATTTTCTCTCATTTTTTTAAACTTGTAAAAATGATAACTAATTATTTTATTTTGTTCATTAGTAAATCCAAAAAAACCATTTTCAAAGTCATTAATAAAATTCTGTAATTTATCACCATTTTTATACCAAAGTAAAAAATTTAACTTATTACTCTCAGGAAATTTTAATTCATAACAATCGTAATCATTAGCAAATGCAATTAACTTTTTTTGCTCTACGGTTAGATTTACATCCGGGTATATGTGACTTAATGTTTTATATAAATGCTTGCTGCATGATGTTTGATTTACGTCAATATATGCTCTTGCGTGTGAGTACTCGTCTTTATGCGATTTGTGATGATCAAAGATAATTACATTACTCTTATCTATTAGATCTTTTATTTCAGTTGTATCTAAATCAAAGAAATATACTCTTTTATAATCTTCAATTTTATTGCGAGTAAGCCATCCTAGAAGTTTTTCGCGTATATTAGAAACTTTTAATGTTACAGCTTTTGGTTTGGGTCGCTTAAACCAAGTATAGATTAAATAGCTGCAGCAGCCATCAAAATCTAAGTCTGTGAAAATTATTTCTTCATTAGACATTGTATATATTTACATTACTCTTCCGAATTGTACAGCGTCATTTTCCGCAGTATTAACATCTTCATTAATGTTTAAATCATTGTTCTCCATAAGAGTAAGAGTATTGTAATCTATAGAGATTCGAGTACTACCTGTATTAGAACCAAATCTATTTTTAATAATGCCCATATGTAGCGCATTATCTTCTTCATCTTCTTCTGTCCTCCAAATACTTACAATAACATCTGCTGTTGCTCCTAATCCATAACTTTCTCCAATAGCCTCTAATCCAGGAGCACTAGTAGTATTACCATACCCTGTTCTATTTACTTGTGTCGCAGATATAATTGGACATTCAAAAGTATATGACATTGCTCTTACTTGTTCGGAAATACTTTTAACACGTTCATATGAATTATTACCGTATGTACTTGCTAAGAGATTTAAATAATCTAGTACTATAATATCAGGTTTAAATTTCTTATTAATTAATTTCTTAATAAACCCTTCAAGTTGCGGCGGTGTAATGGAGCTAGGAGCAAATTCTTTAATTATTATATTTGCTCTAGGGTGCGTCATTTTAAACTTCCCTACTTTTTCTTTTAATGTTTCTATATGTTCATCTAAATGATTTATCGGAAGGCCTGTAAGTTTTGATGTAATTCTCTTACAATAAATCATTTCAGACATCTCAAGAGAAACTACTAATACATTTTTATCGGCAGCAGCGGCATTACTTGCTATATTACTTAAAAATATAGATTTACCTACATTTGTCGGTCCAGCAAAAATATACATACTACGTCCTAGCTCTAAAAACCCTCCTCCTAACCTAGTATCTAACCAATCCCAACCGGTTTTGATCGTTTCTTCGCGGGTTGTTAAATCAATAATATGTTGCTCAACATCTTTAAAATAATTATGACCTATGTTTGTAGTGAGAGAAATATTACATGCTTTTGAAAATTTGTCATGAATACTTTTTACATCTCTCTCTTTATTATCAACGATTTCTAAAAATGTATTAAATACAGCTTGCTCTTGCAAGAACTTTTCTGTATAAGAGTATAAAATATCGTTTGATAAATCTACTTCTAAAGTGTCAATAATTTTCTTACTTGCTTGATAATGACCTTTAAGCTCGGAGGTATTTAAATATATTTCTAATTCTGTATTTGTCGGTCGTCTGTTATTTCTTTTATATAGAGCCTGTATTATTTTAACTATTTGCTGAAAGTCTTTATTTTTGAAGAATTTATAATTAAGATTATCAATAATAGAGTTTAGATACATTTCATCTTCAAGGCAGTTTTTAAAAACTACCTTTTCTAAATATTCTAAATCTATGTCTAAATAATTACTTTCGTTTGTTAGCATGTTCTAACAGAGTATTATAGAAGTAGTCTTCTGATTTGCTATACTCTTCTGTGTGGTTAGTTAGACCAGGTGATTCGTGAACAACATGAATAGGGGCAGTAGTTAAGCGCAACCCAGCTAAATGACAATCTAAACAAAACTTTAAATCATAATGATGAAATCCTTTTATTTTAGTATCAAATTTTATTTTTTGTTTTGCGATTGATTTAGTTCGGACAGCTAAAAATACACCATCTAATAATATTACCTCTTTCGGTGTTTGTCCAAAGATTGTAGGACTATAATCTGTATTATTATGATAATGTGATACTATTCCAGACAAGGTTTCTCTCTTACATAATAAATGCCATAAACACGGTTTTATGACTTGTAATTTGCTACCACCAGCAAGACCGACTACATCAAATCCTTTCTTAAATAAATTACGAATTTCTACTAAGAAGTTTATACTATCAATAAATATATCATCGTGTACGAATAAAATACAATCATATTTTTTTAAATTTTCCGGGATGAGGTAGTTGTTATAAACGGCACACAACCCACTGGTGTTTTTATACGTAGGTTGTAAGTCAAAAGTAGTTATAGTGTTTTCTTCGTGATGAGTTAAACTTTTAGATAATCTTGTAGTTTTAAAACTAGATTCATCAGATTGAGTTGCAACTGCTATTAAAGTTTTCATATAAAGAATGGAGAATTTAATTCAAATTTTTGTTTTTCTAAAAATTTATTTTTACTAAAATTAAATTCATATATTATTCCTTCCGTCGCAGATTTCCAGTCAGGTATTTGTGCTGAACTAAATGACGTATCATCTGTAAATAATGTAGATCCAGATCTAAAAACCTGTAATCTGCCCATGTTTGGCTCATACATCCAACATCCAAATGTACCTTTAAGCTCTGATAGTGCATTTTTAATACCAGACATATATATCAACGGTAATATTACACTACTATCTACCTTATTTGCTTTACCTTTAAGTTCATATTTTTCTGTTAATTCATTAAAATTTTGTAATACTCCGTTATGCGCTAAATATGTATTTTTATATATAAATGGGTGAGAGGTATCAGTATTGAATGTTCTAATTTTTGATGTAGGAGATTGTACGTGCCCTAGATAATATATACAAAAAGGATTTTCTTTTATAGGTTTATCGAAATCTTGTTCGTGTTTTATTGCTACCTGAATGTTATCTTTCATCCCTCCAGGGAACACCATTGTTATACTGCGTACAAAATTACCTCTTTCGGTGTTTTTTGTATATAATTCTCTAAAAGTTTTAACATCAGTTGACCCAAAGATTCCACACATATCACTTTAATTGTATGAACTTTACATCCGAAAAGCAACTTAAATCTTTACCACCTGCATAAGAAATAGAGCTTCTAAGTGCTTGTTGTATTTCTTGTAGTCGTACTTCGTATTCTGGTGCAAGCTCTAAGTCGACTTGTTTACCTTCAACAAAGTGTAATCTATCTCCTTTTTGTTTATATGAGGTACTGCCGTAATATTCTTTTGCACCTCGAACGACTTTCGCAGGTGAATCTGCACATGGCGCAAAAAAAGAACCAGACATAACACAATCAGCACCTGCTACTAATGCCTTTGCAATATCACCAAAATGCTTACAGCCTCCATCAGCCATAATCTTAGCTGATTTTTTATGTGGAGCAATTTTAAGTAATGTTGAGAACATAGGTGTTCCGAACCCTGTTTTAAATCTAGTTGTACATATAACTCCAGACCCGATACCGACTTTAACTACATCTGCTCCAGAGTCTTGTAATTGCTTAAATCCTTCAGCTGTACCTACGTTACCAGCAATAATTATTATATCTTTTTCAAAATATTTTTTAATGTATTTTATCATTGCTGTGACTTTAACATGGTGACCGTGAGCTACGTCAATTGTGATAATGTCAATTTTATAATTATTATCTATAATTGATTGTAAATATTGATACGACTCTTCATTTACTCCTATACTAACACTCACACATTTACAACGGTAGTCATTAAGTTTTCGTACTGTTTCAAACATATCTTGAAACCGGTGCATTATATAAAAATAATTATCTCGATCTAATTGTTGGCATAAATTGAGATTTATTACTGTTTCCATATTAGATGGAACAATTGGTAATGAAAATTTCCATTTACCTAATTTAAATGTTGTATCGGCTTCTTTTCTAGAGCCTAAAAAACTATACTTCGGTACTAAAAGTACATCGGAATAATCTAGTTCACCATGGAATGTCTGTTCGCTCATATTCTATTGGGTCTTTCATTTTGTTGTCTAAAAATCCTTGTATACGAGAACTACATGCGGTACAATAACCACAAGCTTTATCTTTACCTTCGTAACAAGTCCAAGTGTCTTCGAAATGAAGACAATTATCTATTCCTAATTTTATAATTTCTGCTTTTGATAAATCAATTAATGGAGCTTCTATTTCAATTCTATTTTTTCTATTAAGAGAGGTTAATTCGTTTATACTATTAAGAAATTCAATACTACCATCCCAATACCCAGCTTGACTATCAACCAAGGCTGCTCCATGAAAAACAGTATTAGCACCTACTGCTTCAGCATATGAACATGCAATAGATAACATTAGCATATTTCTAAAAGGAACATAATTTACTGTTTGAGCATCACCTAGAACATTCCGCGCTTGCGCAACTGATATATTATCATTTGTAAGAGAGGAGGTAGGAGCAATAGTTTTAAGGAATTTAAGATCAATTATTTTGTGATCTTTAATAGTGTTATAATATTGTATTTGCTTTTCGGCATATAAAAGTTCTTTCTCGTGTTTTTGACCATAATTATAGCTTATTGCATAAATTTCATCTTTTTGAAAGTCTGCAATATTTAATAATAGAGAACTATCTAAACCACCTGAAATTGGTACTACTACTTTACTCATTAAATTCTAACTTAATAGTTTTAGGTTGTAATTTTTTATATTGCTCATCCCATAGGTATTGGTATTTACCGCAATCTCTTTTTGTATGATAAGGCTTCACGTGCTCATTATAATGTAAAAGATAATCTTCGTGTTGTTCCATTAAATGACTATCCCGGCGATGATAAACATTAAACCTTGGCTCGAGCTCTATATAATTTCCCTGGCAATATTCATTTATTATCCATTGATCATGTCTGTCGTCATTTTTCTTATGTAACTCTAAACATGTTTGAGTAAATTTATTTTTTCGGAGCACCTCTAAATTCATCATTATAATTCCGCAGTTTCCTGACAGTTTTTTATTTTTATATCGTATAATGCTTATATTATCTACTACTTTATCTGAAGGACACGGTTTCAATGCAATACCGATATCTTTTGTATCTATTTTGTAAATTTCCATTAAATCTAAATTTACAATTATATCAATATCTAAGTATAAAATTTTATCTTCATTGATAAGTTCTGGTATAAACAATCTTAACATTGTCGCTTCAGAGACATGATCTAATCCTGTATACTCACGACTCCATTTTTTAAAATACTCTTGAAATGAGAAGTTATCAAAATGTGAAACCCATTTATTTAACTTATCTATTCTACTTCTATTTTGTATATTATGAATAAGATGAACCGCGATTTCATGTTTTTTGTTTTTGCTTATAATTGAATTTATTACAACCGGTATATAGTCAATTAATTTCTTATCACTACAAAAACAGATATTTATTTTACTCATCTTGTTGCTCTAATATAGCAGTTTCATCTAATGATTTACCATATCGGTATTTTTCATTTATAGATGATTCTATATTAGGTAAGATAGAATTCCACAGTTTTTCATCGTTGCGCCAATTTTTATAATATCCTAATTTTTTATCTCCCATGCTATATGTAGAGCCATTTTGTTGAATAATGTTATGAGCAACAGCTACATCTTTTAAGCCAGAATATTTTTCTAATCCGGTTTTGAAATTTAAATATGCTTCTGCTTGTAAAAACGCTGGTATGAATCTATTTTTTACAGTAAGCATTCGAAGAGTAACTCCTGAGTAATTTCTACTTTCTGTTAATGCTTCGTCGCTGTCATTTGAAGCATCTGTTCTTTCTTTCTTTGCGGCCATTTGGACTAATAAAGAAGCCATGTACATAGGACCCGAACCACCAGCTTGTTGCTTGACTAAGGTAGGATGGAGTGCACCAGGATCAGCATATGTGTGATTACTACATATAATGGTTGTGCCAGTTACGGCAGCCTTATATGTAATAATACGCATCATGGATTTAAGCTGCTTAGCCCGGAGTCCCATGTCCATGGCTCCCTTATTAGCCTCAGCATCAGCAATTTCTTTTGAGGATGCTAAATTTCCAAGAGAATCAATCGATATAATAAATTTTCCGTGAAGTTTTGGTTCTTCTTCAACTCCGTCTAAAAATGTAACGAGTTGATTACGACAGTTTTCAACAGTATCCACCGGAACATATTTTACATTTGAAACATCAAGACCTACGTTTTCAGCTCCTTCTTTTTCAATAGCAACCTCAGTATCAAATATTACAGGTACCATTCCTTTTTTTTGAGCTTTGGCAAGAATTTTATTTAAAATAAAAGTTTTACCACATTGAGGTTCTCCAGCAAAAATTGTTATTCTTCCTTTGGGAACACCACCATATAGTGAACCAGATAAAATAGAATTTAATACTAAGCATCCAGTATCAACCCATTCAGTTACATTACTCAGTGTATTTTCTTCTAGAGTGGTTGCGTTTCTATTAAGCTTCTGTAATTTAGCGAACGCCTTATCCACGAGAGATGTATCATACGCTTTTTCAGCATATTTTGACATATTATTCCTCGAATAATGTTACTTCCGGTACATTTTCCTCTAAGACGTCTACAGGAGGTTCTGGGTTTGGTTCTGGAATGGTCTTTACATTAATCTTATTACTATAATGTTCTAGGATTTTTGGAGAAATAATAACCTCAACCTCAGTATACTGATCATTAGTATAGTTGAAGATAGGTGGTTCTCCAGACGAAAATTCGGTAAAAAATAAAGGCATAACATCTACTTTCATGTTTTGCGCATCATTAGGCGTAACCATGATCATTGCGGGAGCCTTTACTCGTATATTTGATTCTTTCTTTTCAACTAATTCTCCAAAACAAGTCCTACCAATACTGTCGATATATGTAATAACATCCATACAAATATTATATTAACTATATTTTAATTTGCAAGGTCAATTTTAAAGAAATCAAATAGATCTGTATTTACAGCTTGACCGGGACGAAAAGACTTCCAATTTACATTTTCATAAAATCTGTCTATTACACTATAGACAATTTTTTCAAACATTTTCTCATAGTCAATTTTAAAGTCTTTTTTAAATTCTTTAGGTAAATCATATTTAAATCCTAATGAACTTATGCCAAACTTATTAGGAGTTATTGTATAGAAATATCGAATTTTATCACCGGAGCTAATATTTTCATGTTTACTTGAAATATTATAGTAATCTAAAAGTTTATTATAATATATAGACGACTTGACGTGAATTGGAGTTCCCTTTTTCACTTTCCAATCTTTTGTGTGAATACTGTATTTTTCGTAATCTCTTACTCCCATAACAAACGCAATGTCTTTTATAGGTAATGACTTAAAAATTTCATATGTCTCTTCAAAGATTTCATTTGTAGATTTTTGATTTTCGGTCGTAATCATATGTTCGATAATTTTTTTAACATATGGCTTGATTGGCCCGGGCATTGTGGTTCGAACCACCTCAACACCAGTATATTTAAATTTATTACATACAATTCCTTCGTCGTCTAATTTATGTAGTACGTATCGTTTTTTTTGTAAAAATAATCCTCTATCACAAATCGACTCTCTTTTAAAAACAAACCTAGGATCATTAGTTAGTAGTGTTTCTTTTGCCCATTTTTTAATATGCACGTTTAAATCGTCTTCTATATCTTGAACAAGATTATATACCTCTTCATTAATATTATTGTCCTCATGTAAAGATACTCCCATATGATCGAGTAAAGGAGTAATAGTACAATATAAACTATCTGTGTCATTATACAGGATTGGATCGGATTTTTCGATATCTTTATCAGTTAAATTAGTTTTTCTTTTAATATAATTTCTTAAAATAATATTACTTTGTTTTATGACGTCACGACCAGTTAATGTAATTGACCGTGCAATATCTCCATCCGCCATAGCAGAGTTTTTATTACCAAAATACCCATAAATACGGTTAATAAGAATTTTTAATGTAAATTGCCCAATCCAAAGTTGATCAATCTTATATTGTGTGTTTGTAATTTTTTTCTCCAATTTAATCTTGTTGTCTTTATTTTTCTCTTTTTTAAGTTGGAGAGATAATTGGTGTTTTTTTTCACGAGCTTTATTCCATTGTTCTTTTTTCTGTGATCTTCTTTTATAGAAGTGCTCTGTAATACGCGGAAAAACTCCTTTCACTTTTTGTGAAAAAAGCTTTTTTGCTCTCGTGACTGCTATTTCATTTTTAGTGCACCACTTGTTAAAATCCCCGTAAGACATCTCAATATCTTTGTTATTTACTGTCTTTATATATACTTTACCGTTATCAGTACCAACAATGCTTCCTACTTTAGTTTCTGGGCTTAAGTTAAGAGTTATCATGACACTAGGGTATAGGGAATTAGCATCAAATGATATAATATTCTCCTGAAACCCACGTTTTGGTTCACTTACATATGCACCTTCGTATTTCCCAGATTGATCGGCATCTTTTATAAAAGTTGGAATGACACGTGGCGGGTCTGACTTTCTTGCTTCGACAATGGCCCTACCGTTTACAGTGCTAATAGTACCGAGAGCAGCGTTAAATGGTGTTAGCCCTATGTATGACAGCATTCTTGCTAAGTCCATATACATAAGCTTAGCTTCAAGCTTTACTAACAGTCTCACATCGTGGATGTTATAGTCTACAAACTTGTCCCAATTGTCAATAGACAGTGTCGCAAGGTTAGTTTCTCCTATATCTACCTTGTTCTCTCCTAGTTCTATGTGAGCTATGTTATCTAGCTTATAACTGTCCTTCATCCCCGGACTGAAGGTTTTATACACATCGAGATAATCTAACATTGATACCCCCTCAACCACGTATTTCGATGTTTGCTTACCAAAATTACCGCGATACACTCGTTGATAAATTGGCTTCATAATTTCATCATGAACAGGTGAAAATAGGCGCGTAGTATCTTCTCCTAGTACATTTCTAACTCGGTTAATTACATATGGAATATCAAAAGTCTCACTAGCCCACCCTGATAAAATATCTGGACGTTCTTTACAATAAAAGTCTAAAAATTTTTGTAATAAGTCTGTTTCATTCTTGCAATGTACATATTTTACATCATCTGTTTTTGGTTTATATTTGTTAATTCCCCATGTAAAATACATTTTTTCTACAGTATCGTAGACTGTGATTACATTGACCATATGACTCGCTTCTTCCGGTTTTGGAAACTCATCCGGGGAATATGTTTCAATATCAAAGAACCATATTTTTAGTGGAAATTTACTAAAATTATCTGTTTCGTTTATTTGCCAAAATCTATCAACTAAAAATTGCTGGTACGGGGAAATATTTTCATAAATTTTATGATCATTAAGATCTTCAATTTTTCTTCTTCTATCTAGTTCACTGTTAGAAGCAATCCTGCGTAATTTTGTACCGTATAATGATATTGCATCTTGACGGTTTGAATTTGTCTCACAATAGAAATATGGCTGATATGGGCAATCAGTTTCAATTCTATTTCCCTCCTCATCCCATGTGTAGAGCCGCATTACACGCTGGTTTGGTATGTATGCTAAATTTCTATACACGCGCTTAGTATAATAGGAATTAAGAAAAAAATCAACTGATTTCGTTTTTTAGATTAATTAATTTTCGGCGTTTATCTCCATATGGAAATGAGTAAAGTTCAGTATAGAAATCAATATTATCTTCCATCCATTTATTCTTCATATAATCACGAGCCTTTTTAACTTCCTTAATATATTTTTTATAATCTTTAGTTAAGTATTCTATTTTATTTACTAAGTCATCCCCAGTTTTAAATTTATGAAATGCGGTTTCATATGTACATAAATCCTGACAAATACATGGTATTCCGAAAGCACAAGATTCAATAAATTTTAAATTACTCTTAGCTTTATTAAAAATACTATCTTCTAACGGTGCGTAAAAAAGAGTTGGATTAAAGCTATTAATATATTCTGGATAATCGACAAGATTTGTCCATGTCCAGTATTCAATTTTTTTTGTATGAACTAAATCTCTAAGAGATAGAGGAAATCCTCCTACAAAAACCCATGTAAATTTATCTACAGTTTTTCTTATTGTATCAATGATGTGATGGAAGTCGTCTCGTTGTCCGACTTTGTTATCAACGTCAAAATGCGCACCACTTCCGCAATAAACAATCCGAGGTTTGCTTTTATATTTTTGATAATTTTCACGTATAGTATTAAAATCAAAAAATCGGTCCATCCAGAATTTAGGAATAAAATTAGGTATTACTGTAACATTATTATTGCCTGTTTTTTCTCTATAATATTTTTGCATGAATTTATTTGTAACGGTAATTTCATCACACATTTGCATAATCTCCATGCTTGTTTTTCTGATATTTGGATCGTCGAAGGCAAATTTAAATTTATTATAATTAGGAATATCTTCCTTAAAAATTATATCGTCAATTTCATATATAATTTTAAAGTTAAGCTCCTTCGATAGTTCTTTTAACCATTTTATATAACTAAATTGAGCGTCTGTAGCTTGTCTTTGTATGCGAACTGTTTTGACTCCTCTATAAAAATTTTTATCTCCTATCATTACAGTACCTCCTTGCACGTTTACCCTGTTACCATAACAATTAAGTAGTAACTCAGGCCATATCATCCTCCAATGACCACAGCCAGAATAGTCGGCATAAAAATTTAGAGCGCGTGGTAAATCTGGCGCCTTATGACCAGTCTGGCTCGTCGCTGTTTGGGGTGGGATAGGTAGAGCATTTACGAGCGGATTGTTTATTGACACCGGTGAGAATGGTAATCGGTTTGTTGTATACTGAGACGGTGTAATCATTACAAAAATTTATATTAAATTGTTAGTTAAATCCACTCTATTAGTGATGCTATTTTTCTTTTCTAAAACTATAACGTCACCAGTGGCTGCTTTTACTGATTCCTTTCTATGTGAAATAATATATATACTTTCCTTATGTTGCTCAACTCGTTCTTTAATTATATTCAATATTAACTCTACTCCTTTTTCATCTAAAGAAGTATCTAGTAATTCATCAAATATTACCAAATTATACGCTATGTCTCCTTGTAGTCTCCTCATATCCATAAACGTAAACAGCATAGCGAGGTCTATACTTTTTCTTTCAGCACCAGAAAAGTTAAAATAAGAGCATTCTTGATTTTTTTCATTTACTATCTCTTCTTCAAAGTATTCATTAAACCTACAAATACAGTTGGCATCCATTTTTTGTAAATAATAGAGCAATCGATTATTTAGTACATCTAAAATCTTTTTTACTATAAAGGATTTAACACCTTCTTCTGATAAAATATATTTTACTATTTCTAATATTTCTAAATCTGAATATATATTATTTGACGATTCTTCTAATTCACTGACTTCTTTTATTTTTGTTTTTATTTTAAAATCTAAATCCTGTATCTCTACATTAGTTTCTTTTTTTTGTACTTCACATAATTCTTTTTTATTTGCTTTAAGATCCTTTGTAAGAGCATTAATATATGTTATTGTTAGTTTATTATTATTGTGTACAGTTTTAATATTAGAAATATATTCATTAAGTTGGTCTTCTGCTAATAAATTGTTATTTTTTAAGTCTAAAATACTTTTTTGCTGTTGATTAATACTTTCAATATCTTGATCACAGTTATTAATATCTTTTTCAATTTTATTTTTTTCTTTTTTTATGTGAGTTCTATCATGATTAGTAATTTGATGTAAACATGTAGGGCAAACATTTTCATCAGTACCTATGCTAATAAGTTGTTTGTTATAGAACTTTATTTCTGTTTGATGTTGAGTGATTTTAGTAGAATTGGAATCTAATTGCTTTTGTATTTCATTTAATTTAATTTTAATCTGTTGTAATTTATTTTTACTTTTATCATATAGATCTTTATTTATATCTTTTATTTTTTGTTTATTTTTCTCTATATCCTTATTAATAATTTCGACCCGCTCTTTAATTTTATTTTTTTGCTCGGCAATATTAGTTATAATTTTATTTTTTTGTTCTTCAAGAAGCTTATAGATATTACTTGCATGATCAAAATCTTTTGTAATATGTTCGTATTTTTTTTGTACCTCGTTATATTCTGATCTAGCTCTTAACAGCATATCAGAGAAGATTTCTAAATTTAAAATACCTTCGATAAACTTTCTTTTTTCTACTTTCTTTTGCGCCATAAATGGTAAAGTAGAATTAACAGACATTATTACGCAGTTCTGAAAGACTTCTGGAGAACTGTTAAGTATTAATTTTATTTTTTTGTTTGTATTAGGAATAGTACTCTCAGTAACATCAATATCATCAACAAATAAATAACACTTTGTTGGTTTTAATTTACGTACTATTCTATAGTTTTTAATTTTATTGTTTTCGTTTATTGAAAAATCTAAATCAACATATGTATTTTTTTTATTTATATAATTTACGATAAACTCTTTTGATAGTTCTCTTATTGTTTCTCCAAATATAGCAAAATGTATAGCATCAGCTATTGTAGACTTACCGACACCGTTTCTTCTATCTTCTTTATCTCTGTTTATACCGGTAATAATATTTAAACCGGTACGAAAATTAATTTCGATCGGTTTTTTCCCAATAGAAAGAAAATTACAAATTTTTACACATTTAAAATTTACGTATTTCATGTAAACTGATTATATAATTGTACTGTTTTCATTATTACCTTGTCTTTATTATCTATATCTAAAGAGTCAATGTATTCTATAATACATTGTTTTATATTTAAATCACCAAGTTCGTTTGTTAGTTCAATATTATCTCCTATGTTAAATTTATGTAAATAGTCTGTCGTTAGAGAGAATGGAGATTCAAAAGTTATAGATGCAATTATTTTATCAAGTAGATTTGTTTTAATATCCTTATCTATAACGATTTTTATAGCGAGATTCGACCATCCTTTATCTTTTGCTATGTCTTTTAGCTTTTGAAGTTCACTTAAATTAACCTTTACGTGTATTGGAGATACATTATTTTCGAAAAATTCATACTTTACATCTTTACCACTAAGATCCAATATATAATATCCTTTTTGATCTCCGATATCGTGAAAATCCATTTGAAATGGATTACCTGCGTAAATTATTTCTCCGTTTGAATACTTTCGTCGTTGTCTTTTGTGAAAATGACCGGAAAAAATAAGTTTAGACTTTAAGAGTAGATCACAAGATTCGAATCCAAACTCACAAATTTTAAAGCTATTAAAATTAAAGTTTTGAACTTCGAGATGTCCTATTAATAGGTCACAGGCTGGTATTTCTTTAATAGGGGTTCCCCACGGACAAAAGCCAACCTTTTTATTACAAATTGTTTGTATGGTTGGTTTGTCGATAATTGTAATGTTTTTTCTGTTGTTTAATATTGATAATGAGTGTACAGTAGAATTATCTTTATAATAAGCATCGTGATTACCGGGAATCATGACTATGTCAAAATCTTTAAATAAATCTAATACATCATTTGTAAAATGAAGAGATTTTACGTTTATTTCATCTCGATAGTGGAAAAAGTCTCCTCCAAAAATTAATTCTGTAATTTTTTGTGATTTTAACTGGGCTGAAAACCACTTGGCCCATGAGAAAGTAACATCATGCCATTTTTCGCTATTTTGATGTAAGCCTATATGTAAATCAGAAAAGAATCCGATTCTCTTGCTATTTAAAGACATTTATATGTATAATTCTCGGTCGTAATCCTTGCTAGGAGCCTTATTAGTAGTATCCTCCTCATTTACTAATTCTCCATAAATTTGCTGTTGATAGTCACTAATTGTTTGTCGATATTTTTTTTCTTTTTTTATTCTATTAATAAATGCATGATAGGCGATCGTCGTAAAATAAGAGAATGGATTTGAGGGGGAATCTATTCTAAATTTTTTATTTTTCACGGCTGCAACCATTTTTACTACTGCATCGCCAATCATTTCGTCTTTGTAGCTATAATTTATGAAGTTTGGAGAATAGCTTAATCCAACTGCAATTTTATAAACTGATTCAGCTAATTCATCTATTAAATCGTCAGACTCATAATAATCTTTTAAGTATTGTAAAAATTCTTTTGGATTAACATAGTAAGCTTTTTTATTAGGTTTTTTCTTTTTTATTTTGGGCTTCATGGTATTGCGTAAAATTATAATTTATATGTTCGCTGTCATATAACGATAAACGCTGCTCTATATGACGTTGGCCATAACGTAAATTATCAGCGATATCAAAGATTATAAGCTCTTTCTTATCAATATGCAACCGAAGGCCTCGGCCTATACTTTGTATTATTTTAATTTTTGCTTTACCGCCGTTAGCAAATATTATATAATGTAAATTTTTTATATTAATACCTGTAGAAAATATTTTTGATATAGCGACAACTACTATGTTATTTTGTTCCTCCATTAGGGTTTGTATTTTTTTACGTTCATCTACATCTACTTCCCCTCTAATAAAATATACTTGTTTACCTTTACAGGAATTGTGTAATATATTCATTAATATTTCACCATGCTCTATGTAATCAATTAATATTAATACATTGTTATCTAGTTTATTTGAAAGTTTTGCCAATAGATTATTTCTGAAACAATTTTTACGTATAAATTCATTTTCCTGTAAATAATAAGCGTTAGAATTATTACCATGATATATTTCCGTTGAAGGTGTATCGTAATTTAATTCTAAAACATGAACCTTAGCTGGTACGACATATTTTTCTTTTCTTAATTCATGAGCTTTTTTTTCAAATAATTGAGGTCCTATTTTACCATATATGTTCCATTTATCTAATAGCTCGGATGGTAAGGTCCCGGTAAATCCAAATCGATGAGATGTATCTATTTTTTTAAGAATGTTATTTATTTTATTTCCTTTTCTTACTTTATGTACTTCATCTACAATAAGAAAGTCTATATGCTTTATCCATGATATATCTTGCTTTGAGCTTTGTAAAATACCTAAATTAGCAATAATAACATTGTTAGATAAATTTAATTTATTTTTTCCTGTATATATAGTAGTAGAAAAGGAAACATTGTATTGTTTAAAATCAGACATAGTTTGATTAACTAATCCTAGATCTGGAACTATAACTAGTCCTTTAAAATTTTTACTATAATTTTTGTAATAAAATTCTAATAACCCAGCCATTGTAAGAGTCTTGCCGCCGGCAGTCGCAAGGACTACTGTTCCTCTCCCTCTGTCAATGCATTTGTTAATTATATCTTGTTGATATTGTCTATACTCTAAACTTAAATTATAATCAATAATATTATCTTTACGTAATGTAGGTATTAGTGCGTTTTTTATTTCTTTTGAAAAATCAATTTTTATATCTTTCGTTTTACAGAATTTTGTAATTTCTATTAATAATCCAATATCAGTTTTTCCTTGTTGAGTAATTACGTACGTGCGTTGTGGTACAAACCTGCCAAATCTTCTTTGAAAGTGTGCAGCTTCGTTTTTTACACTAAAATGCTCTCTGATGATATCTAACTCAGGTCCCTCTAGTACTGCTTGAGAGTTTGAATTTAATGTTATATTGATCATTGAGTCTCAAGCTTTATTAATTCTACTAGATTTTTTATATCATTCGTAGCGAAGCTTATGTTTTTATATATATTTTCTAAGAAACTGATAATAAGTGTTTCATTGTCAATGTTTTGATCTATAGTTTTTATTTCTTTTTTGTTTTGTACTGCCTTTTCTGCTATAGATCTATTTACTCGAACAGGTTCTTTATCCTGATAAGCGGTTACATATTCATTAATAAGAGAAGAGCGTTTAAATTTAAACTTATTTAATTTAATTTTATGATTAATTAATCTTGCAGACCATTTATGCTTATTGGCGACTAATTGCTCTTGAGTGGAAGTTACTTCTAGTCTAGAAAGATTCGTATCTATCTTTGCTTCATCTAAATACTGATTGATAATATCACCAATCTCCATTTATTTATTATAGTCTCTTATTTAGAAAGTCAACTAAATATATATATGAGTAATACTTTTGAGCACATGTTAAATAAAATTAACGAAGCTCAATTAATTCTAGATCCATGGCCGTATATATTTATCAAGGAGTACACACCGGCGATGTTTTATAAGAAACTGTGTAATGAAACCACTAGTATACATCTTCAATTAGACTATGATAATTATACTGGAAGAACGGAAGAAATTGGATGGCGACAAACAGAGGAAGTATCTAATACTTGGTACGATGTTTCCCCAGCGTCACTTAATTATGGTGGTGCAGTGTTACAGGAGTATTGCGATATTGTTTCTAGTAAAGAGATACAGTCTGCTATTTCTCTTAAATTTGCTGATTTTCTGAAAAAATATGGTCATGTTAATTACGTTAATAAATCACAAGATATAGTTGGTGTTGTAACATCATATGATGTTATAACTACAGGATGGAAATATCCAATACATTCTGAGATAAGGAAGAAGCTTTTTACTCATTTGCATTATCTAGCAATTGAAGGTGATGATAAATCTATAGGAACACGTGTGTATCCTAATACAGGAAAAGGAAACTCATTAGATTATGATAAAGATTGCTTGATGACGTTACCTTATCTTCCTAATAGTGCATTAATATTTTGTCCGAGTAATGTGAATGAACATAGAACTAATCATGCAGTATGTAATACATCTAAACAAACAAGATATAGAAGATCTCTTCACACATTCTATCACTGTGAGTTCCCAGCCCCGGCAATACATAAAGTAGATAAATGGGCGTTAATACCTGAAGATAAAAATTTAGGTTATTATTATTCTAATGAGAAGGAATATATGTATAACCGCTCTCGTATAGACTTAATTTAAATCTCTTACGAAATTATAGAATTCTTGTCTTGTAAGATCAGTTTTATCTAAGAAGGCCCCGGACATTCTAGCAGTTTTCATTGTACTATCATGCTTTACACCTCTTACACAAGCACACATATGATTAGCTTCTACTAATACTGCTACACCGTTATTTTCATCACATACTTTATCTATATGTGTATGAATTTGCATAGTTAGGTTTTCTTGTACCTGAGGTCTTCTCGCAAACCATTCAACAATTCTATTTAATTTACTTAAACCAATCACCTTACCATCTCTTCCAGGTATATAAGCTACATGCGCAACGCCAATAAACGGTAAATGATGATGCGAACAAAAGGAATGTACTGTAATATTACCTTGAAATACAATTCCATCGTATTTATCAATATTATCAAATGCAGTAATTTTAGGTGGCTCTGTATAACATCCTTCCGCTAAGTCATTTACAAATGCTTTAGCTACTCTCTTAGGTGTATTTGAGCTATTAGGATCATTTCTCCAGTCAAACCCTAGAGCATCCATATATTTTTCATATGCCGCCGCTGCATTATTAATAATGCTCTCTTTTTCTTCAGGAGTCCGTGGTTGGTTTTGATTGGCATATTGAAGTAAATCCTCATTCATATGAATCAGTATAATATAATTGAATTATAAATCAACTAATTAAATAATTATATGGATTACGTTATTTTAAATAATGGTTGTTCTTTTTCTGCAGATTGGTCCTTACATCGTTACGGTTATGAGCGCCAGCCATTGCATCCGCGCCGCCAAGCTGATGCACCGGAGTCGCTGGGCGTTCACCCGAATGTGTACTACGCGCCCGGTGAGAAGAAGAAACTCTCCGATGCCCCTGGATCCGTGATCCGTTCGGATCAGTTTGGCTGGACTACATATTGTAAATACTTACCTGGAAAAATATATAATATTGCGATGGGTGGTACAGGTATTGAGTCAGATAGATTAGCTAGTTTTATTAGTGATGTTGAAACCGGGCTCACGGACCGTAGGAACCTATATACATTTCAGGAGAATTTCGGTCCGACGGTACCGTCACCAAAGACCGGTGAGCCAAACTCAATACCTGCAGATCTTAAGGTAACACATTTTATTTATCAGCTACCATCATTATGTCGGCAAGTCATGCACACAACATTAAATTATGAAGATTTTATAAAGGCACCTATAGGCCTCCGGGAGGCGTGGGAGGAGTATAGAAAATCTTTATCAGAACCGTATGATCATGCGGAAGAAAAACGTAAATGGAAAGATAGAGAAGATTTATGGCGTAATATTGCAGCAGAATCATCTAATTTAGACAAATACGTAACAAAAGCATTAAATTCAATCCATGAAAGTGTAACCATGGTCCGGAAGAAATGGCCGGGTATAAAAATTATACTATTAAAATATGTACATTCACATGAAAACAATACAGTAGCATATGTATTTAGTAAACTTTTTTATAAAAATGATATACGTAAGTACTGTGATGACAATAATGTCGCATATATATATGAAAAAAACTTTCATACCCATTGGTTTGCTGAGAATGGGCTGGCGAATGATCGACGGCACCCTAACGAAGCAGGAGCAAGACTTATAGCCAGTAAAATTAAAGAATATTTATGAGAAAGATATGGTTTAAAATTAGAATTAGATGTGCGCAATTAAAGCAGTGGCTTTATTGTAAAATTAAAAGGATAAAAAACAAGCCGGATGATCCTAATATATATCCTTTTTGGTAGTTGATATAAATAATTTTATGAAATCTGTTTTATTATGTGGAGGTAAAGCCTGTTGTCCAACTCTTACGTTAATTGAAGATAAAAAAATAGTTCAAATTACAGATGATACTGGTAATATTGTTAAAATGGATATATCTCAAGCTCGATTAATCGATCAAGCTTTAAAGGATCTTGAGAAGGAGGAATAATTATTTTTATTGATTTATTAGCGTGTATCGGTTTAATGTTTATTCTTAAATACGGTACTATTCTTAATTTTCCACGGAAACTCATTTCAAAAATATCTTTTATCAGAGAACTATTTAAGTGTAGTTTATGTTTAGGTTTTTGGACTGGTGTTATTGTGTATTTTGCTAGTAATAATAAGTATATATTATTACCTTTCGCGAGCGCAGGTGTATGTTGGATAATAGATAATTTTAATAACGTTTTACAGTCTCTTGAAATTGTAATAGATGAGTTTTTAAGAGACCATAAAGACAAATGAGAATATATGAACTGGAAAGAGAGAGAAGAGTTATGGCGGATAGAAAAAGGTAAATATTGTATATTAAATAATGGGTGCTCTCATTCAGCAAAAACTACATCTACTCGAACTTCTTATTGTGATTTTTTACCTGGAGATGTATATAATATTGCTACACCAAATTCTGCGATTCAATGTGATACATTAAGAGATTTTTTACATGAAAATAATGATACAATGTTCACACATTACATATATCAAATACCATCTCCGGTTAAGCAGTTACAATATCTAGGATTAAACGACAATGAACTTTCTGAAACACCTATGGCCATAGTAGCTGATGTACAGAAGCATATTAATATAATTTGTAATCATTATCGCACTCAAGCAAAGTCTCGTGGCACTTGGGAGTCCCGGATCACAAATCCTATAACTAAAATTATACTTTTACGGTATGAAGAAACTAAATATCCTCTCGTTTATGAACTTGGCAAAAAAGATGATCCACTCGAGTATTGGTTTTATATTTGCGTTAGATTTTTTGTGTCAACTTTTTATAAAGACTTATTAGATTTAAGACGTGGTTTCCATGGAACAAACTTTCATAATGTTAGATATATATATGAAAATGATTTTAATACGGAGCGGTTTAAAGCTAATGGGTGGGCTAATGATGAGTACGGTCATCCCAATGAAATAGGCGCTAAAGTAATAGCTGATAAAATTAAGGAATATCTATAAAGAGTAAAATATAACTTGATAAAGAGAATTTTTAATATATAATAAGAATATATGAGTTTTACCAGTACAAAAATCCTAGAACTTGGTAGTTGTGCATTTAGACAACCTAATGCGAAATCTCATTGTAGGTTTTTGCACGGATACAGATTAACAGCTAAGTTTTGGTTTGGAGCTAATCAATTAGATGGAAATAATTGGGGTGTAGATTTTGGGAGCCTTAGTCCTTTAAAAAAGCTCCTTCGAGATCAATTTGATCACACAACGGTTATAGATAAAAATGATCCTTATATTGAGAGTTTTCAAGGTCTCAATGACGCTGATGTATTAGATTTGCGAGTAACGGATGGAGTCGGTATTGAAAAATTTGCTCAATATTGCTTTAAAGTAGGTAACGACTTTATTAAAAAGGAATCTGAAGGTAGATGCTGGGTAGATAAAGTCGAAGTATTTGAACATGAAAACAATTCTGCTATTTATACTGAAAATATAACTACCACTATGAGATTTGCTGATCCTGAAACCGGATACCAAAATGGGTAAAGGAAGTAAAAGAAGAAAAGGAGAGAGTACAAGGCGTATTGTATCCAATTGGGACGAAATCGATTGGGGATATATAAAGTTTACTAAAGACGAAGAAGCCGATAAAAAGAAAGATGATCGAAAAAGAATCAACGATAATGAAAGCTGACGGGACTGAGACAATATACTTATCCGACGATAAGATATTTTATACAGTTGAAGGAGAGGGAGAGTTCATGGGCTACCCCTCTGTGTTTATGCGTCTTTCGATGTGTAATTTAACATGTCAGGGGTTCGCGACAGCAGACTCACCGCACGGTTGTGATAGTTATATTTCCTGGAGTGTAAAAAATAAGCTTACTCTTAAAGAAGTTTTCGACCTCTTTAAAAGTAGTGGATATAAAGATCATTTATACAACGGTGCTATATTAAAAATTACTGGAGGTGAGCCTCTAGTACAACAAAAGGCGCTATTAAAGTTTATAGAGTACATGGAGGTTGAATGGGGCTGGATTCCTCGGATAGATTTTGAAACTAACGCAACTATTCTACCAGATAAAGAATGGACAAGAGTCGGTGCCACTTTTACTACTTCCCCTAAAATGAGTAATAATGGAGATCCAGTGGATAGGCGCTATAAGCGTAATGTTTTAGATTGGCACTCTATAAACGGATCTGGTTTTAAGTTTGTCATTGATAAGGAGTCAGATATAGACGAGGTTTTCGGTAAATATATTACACCGTTTGATATTCCTACAGGTAGAGTATGGTTAATGCCGTGTTGCGGTAGCAGAGAGGAGCATATAGAAAAGGCTCCCATGGTTGCTGAACTGGCTAAGAGGTATAGGTTTAATTTTAGTCCTAGATTACATTTATTAATATGGGATATGGCCTTAAAAGTATAGTTAAATAAATATTAAATAATATGAGAATTGCAATTAGTGGAACTGGGTGTCAAGGTAAAACTACTCTTATAAGAGATTTTCTCGATCAATGGCCTTCTTATACTACATCAAAAAAAACTTATAGAGACGTTATTAAAGATAATAACCTTTCTCATTCATCAAAAACAAATAAAGACACACAATGGGATGTTCTTAATTTTATGATTGATGAACTACAAAAAACTACGAAAGGAGATAAAGTTATTTTCGATAGATGTCCTTTAGATAATTTAGTTTATAGTATCTGGTCAAATGAAAAGAAAAATTCTAATATTACAGAGAAATTTATTAAAAAGTGTATACCGTTAGTTAGAGAGAGCTTAAGATTTATTGATATTATATTTTTTACTCCTATTACTAAGGTAGCTCCCGTAGAAATAGAAGAAGACGATTTAAGGGATTCTGATTTAGATTTTATAGAAGAAGTTGATCATTTATTTAAAGCAGTTCATAGAGATCATCAGACTAATGCTAAGAGTAGTTTTTTTGTTGATGATGATAAGCCTGCTATGCTTGAAGTATTTGGAAATAGAAGAGAGCGTATAGAAATAATTAAATTATATCTTGATAAAGATGGTGATTTTATACAGCCTGGTAATATTCTTGATGAAGAAACATTACATGAAATGGAAAAGATGAAGAAAGCCTTTAATGTAAAAGATTAAATAATTATATGACCGATTATGATAAATTATGTGAGAGATATATGACGAGACAAGTCCGGTCTTTTTATCCTCGTAAATTTGAACTCTCACGTGAGTTTATTGAAGCATTTAAATTAGAATATTCAAGATTATCTGAATCTGGTCAAAATAGAAGAACTCTCTTAGAGAGGATACGTAAAGCATTATCCTTTCACCTTTAATGTTTGTAATACTCTAACAATATACTTAAGTATTTCAGATCTTACAATATCTAATTCATCAAACTTAAACGTATATATGCCATGATCGTAAGATTCTTTTTTATCAAAAGCATTTATAATTGATTTAAAACCAGATTTAGTTCCTATATCACTCTGTTGAGTGTCACCAGTAACTATATATTTTGTACCTTCACCAAACCTTGTTAATATTGTAGTTAGCTCTACTTGTGTTAAATTTTGAGCCTCATCTACAATAACACATGCATTATTAAACGTTAATCCGCGGACATAATTAACAGGTACACATTTGATATACTCTTCTGCTATTAAGCTAGATGCTATTGATTTATCGATAAATTCAGTTAATTTTTCAAATAAAGGAAAACACCATGGTAAAAATTTCTCATCTACTTCCCCAGGTAAAGACCCCATACTCTTTGAAGCAGACTCTACAATACTTCTAATATAAACAATTTCTTGTATTTTGTGCGTACGTAATAACTGTAATGCTATATATACTGAAAGATATGTTTTTGCTGACCCAGCTGGGCCGTCGACAACTGCCATTTTACAAGTATCTTTAAAGCAAGTTTCGAGAAACCTGTCATGTACGGGAGTTATTTCGTATTTTTGTTTTACATCAAAATCTAAGAATCTATTTTCTTGTATGCTTTCTTCAATTTCGTTATTCTTTATTACTGTTTTTCTACTAACTCGACGTCCGCTAAGCGCAGTCTTCTTAGTTGAGTTAGAAACCGACGTAACACGTCCTTTTCTAGCCATATCTTTAACTATTTAATGGATTTATGTCAATTATAAACTAAAATATTATGGTGGATATATTGCTATCATGTTTGACGTTCAAGGAATATACAGGTTCCGAGATTTATTTTTATGAAATAGCCACCGCACTACATAAAGCAGGTCATAATGTACATCTCTTCTCACCTATTCATGGGTCACCTCTCACTGATAAAATAGACAATGTATTTTTCGCAGATAGATATAGTGTAGATAACATGCAATACGATATAGTTATATTTTCACATGGAAATGTTATATGGGATTACATAAAAAATGTTAAGGCAAAAAAATTTATAAATGTTGTTCATTCAGAAGTACTAGAATTAGAAGAACCACTTATTAATTCAAAAGTAGATTTATATGTAGGCATAAGACCATCAATTGTTGAGTTTATTAAAAGTAAAATAACTCCTACACACCAGTTTCAACTGGACTTCTGTCAAGTTGAATTAATATATAATCCATTTGATTTCGATAGATTTAATTCTAAAAAATGTAAGAAGAATAATAAAAAAGATAAAACAGTCCTCTTTCCAGGAAGCTTGGATTATTTGCGATATAAACCGTTAAGATATTTACTTGATCTCTCCGAAAAACAAAATTTTAAAGTTATACACGTTGGTAGAAACGACTATTCTATAGTACACCCTAATTTTATTACCTATGAGCCCGCTTGGAACGTGGAAAAATATTATAAAAAATGTGATATTGTATCAGGTATATTTTTAGGCCGAACTTCTATAGAGGGACTATTATGCGGTAAAAAGATATTACAATTTGATGTTGATAATAAAGGTAATATAAAACAAGTATATTGGCATACTGAAGATAATTTACAAAAATTTAATAAACATACAATAGCAAAACAACTTCTTTGTGAATAAGAAAATACATATAGTTTTAAGTTACAAAAATAGAAAGACTCAATTTCTTTATACATTAAAAAAATTAGATGAATTTAATTTTTTAGATAAGTCCACAAATAGATTAACAGTCATAGTTGTTGATGACGGTAGTGATGATGATAATAGATTAGAGGATATTATAGATAATTATAATTTTAAAATAACTTTATTTAGAATAGAGCCTGAACAAAAAACTTGGGAAAATTATACTTGTGTACAATATAATATAGGATTTCGCTTAATTGACGGTAACGATGATGATCTTGTAATTTTACAAAACCCTGAATGTGTACATAAAGGTAATATTTTAAAATATTCTTTAGATAATGTAACTCATAAAGATTATCTTGTATATAGCTGTATTAACTTATTTGAAAAGCAAACTCAAAGTATACTGACAACAGATACTTGTCAGCTTGGCCCGGACCACGTCGGTCCTGAAGGATCGCGAGGTATTCTAGTAGGCGGTATTGACTGGTATGTTCATCCAAAGTGGAATCCTAGATATTTTCATTTTTGCAGTTGTATGACGTATAAAAATTTAAAAAAACTTAACGGTTTTGATATGAGATTTATATACGGTCATGCATTTGATGATGATGAACTTGCTTTAAGAATTGAGAGGTTAGGTTTAAATAGAAAAATTATTTTAGATCCGTATGTTTGTCATTTATATCATAAAAGGTTCGATCCAACCCCAGATGATAAAAAACGGTGGTCTAGTCTGTTTTATAATAGAGACTTATTTGAAAGTATAAAAAAATCAGATACTGAAACTTATGCAGTTAATAAAAATACTTTATTTGGACTACCTGACGACATTACTACTATATTTTCCCAAGATTGGGGATTTGATCAGATTCCTAATTTTGAATTAGTTACAACAAAAATACCAAAAATTGCTAATTTTTATTGGGGTGGAGATAAGATGTCTTTTTTGCGCTATTTGACTCTTTTTTCTTTTGTGAAATATAATCCAGAATGGGAAGTTCGGTTATATGTACCACGTAAACCTTCGAATAGTACAGGTAATGATGGTATTCATTCTTGGAAAGATCAAGTTGACGATAAAGATTACCTTAAACTCTTACCGAAGGAAGTAAAAATAATTAAAGCGGATTTTGCAAACAGCTTCATAGGAGATGACGCACCTGAAGCACATAGATCTGATCTGTTAGGGTGGCAAATATTATCTACCACAGGAGGTCTTTGGTGTGATATGGATATTTTATTTTGTAAACCAGTCATTCCAATTGATGGCTCTCAGGTATTTTATTCTCACGATACATTTATATGTTTTGACGACAGAACTCAGTCAATACCTATAGGATTCTTTTTCTCTAGTCCAAAAAATCAAGCTTTTAAAACGGTATTACAGGCAAGTAAGAGACTTTATGATAAAAACGATTATCAATGTATAGGTACTAAAGCCATATCTTCTGTATTTGATAGTTTTGAAGACTGTAAGCGAAAATTCCCTGGCTTAAACATTGCAGCTATAAATCACGACGTCGTGTATAGGTATGATTTTTTAAATTTAGATAAATTATATAAAGAAAATAATTTCTCTCACATACTTCATAGTCAGGAGAGTGTAGGAATTCACTGGTACGGAGGACATCCACTAAGCCAGGAGTTTAATAATAAAATTAATATAGATAATTATGATAAATTAGAACTTAATACTATTACTGCAGCAATAAAATATTTGAATATAAAAGAAAATGAGTAAAAAAACTATTATAACGGTTACTGGTATCAGGCCAGATTTTATAAGAATGTCTGAAATATTTAGATGTTTAGATGAAGATAAAGATATTAATCATATCTTAATACATACCGGTCAACATTATGATAAATTATTATCAGATGTTTTTTTTGATGATCTAGATATAAGACAACCGGATTATAATTTAGAAGTAGGTTCCTCCGATAAAAAGCATTATCATCAACAAGCTGAGCTCGGCCCAAAAATGATTGAAACTATAGAAAAAAATAACTTAAACCCGGATATAATATTATTCTTAGGTGATAGTAATTCTATTCTCGCATCAGTACCTCTTAAAAAAGAAGGTTATAAAATTGGTCATATCGAAGCCGCGATGAGAAGTTATGATGAAAGGATGTTAGAAGAGATTAATCGTAAAGTTTGTGACCATGTCAGTGATATATTATTTGTATATCATGATAATTATAAGCAAAAAGCTTTAAGAGAAGGAATTCCTGAGAATAGA
>Ga0098034_1000049_pt1 | contig 63429 bp, 81 predicted proteins | sample 2_EtaG_FD_77062 | JGI IMG/M metagenome (GOLD analysis project Ga0098034, IMG submission 77062) | Marine viral communities from the Subarctic Pacific Ocean - 2_ETSP_OMZ_AT15125 metaG | ecosystem: Environmental > Aquatic > Marine > Oceanic | place: Pacific Ocean | collected 2015-01-07
CCATCAGCATCAGCTTCAGCGTCTGTAAGTCCATCAGCATCTGTATCTCCTTCAGCTTCAGCTTCAGCATCAGTTAGCCCATCAGCATCTGTATCTCCTTCAGCATCAATATCAGCATCTATGTCTCCCTCAGCGTCACGATCTCCATCAGCTTCAGCTTCAGCATCTGTATCTCCATCAGCTTCAGCTTCAGCATCTGTAAGTCCATCAGCATCAATATCAGCATCTATGTCTCCCTCAGCGTCACGATCTCCATCAGCATCAGTATCAGCATCTGTGTCTCCATCATCTTCAATCTCAGCGTCTGTATCTCCATCAGCATCAGCTTCAGCGTCTGTAAGTCCATCAGCATCACGTAGTCCATCTGCATCTTCTTCAGCGTCATATAGCCCATCTGCGTCTGTATCTCCATCAGCATCAGTATCAGCATCTGTATCACCCTCAGCATCTGCTTCAGCATCTGTATCTCCATCTGCATCATCATCAGCATCTATATCTCCATCAGCATCACTTTCTCCAAGTTCTAGTTCTTCACCATCAGTTGAACCAGATATAAACATTGATGTTAATGATACTGTTAATATAACAGAATCAGAAACCCTTGAAAACTTTAGGTATTCCCCATCAGTAACAAGACCAGTTGGTAGAATTGTATCATTAGGTAACCCTCCAGGGGGGATAACATAAGGCAGGACTGTGATAAAATAAACTTATTATGAAAAAAGGATATAAACCAACAAAAAAACACCTTAAAAGACTTTCAGAAAGTCATATTGGGCAAATCCCGTGGAATAAAGGTATGAAAATGAATGATGAGTTTAAAGAAAAATGTAGAAAAAGAGCAATTGGTGTAAAACAAACATTGGGACAAATAGAAAAAAGAGCATCCCAAATGAGAGGAAGTAATCACCCAAGATGGATATCAAACAGAACAAAATTACAGAAATATGGAGATGATAATAAAGATAGACGTAGTACAGCTTATAATTATTGGAGAAAACAAATAAAAGAATGTGATAATTGTAAATGTAAAATTAATAATCAAGATTGTAAAGGTCGTTTAGAAGTACATCATATTTTAGGATATACAGAACATCCAGAATTAAGATATGATATTAATAATGGTATTACTTTATGCCACTTTCACCATCCAAAAATGAGGGAGGAAGAGAAACGGCTAATTTCAACATTTAAGGAATTAGTGTCAGTATCAAAAGAACTATTGTGATAATTTTAGAGGCAGATCAAAGGGGAATAACAGCGGGTGCTAAATACACATACACAGCAACAAATTATGCTTCAGATGTGTCTGCTTTTACTGTATTAAATGCAACAGACTCAGCTTTTGCTGTAGATGCATTTCTATTATTGGGTAATTTCGGCACAGAAGACGCCGAAATTGTTAAAATTTTAACAGTAAATAACAATACCGGTGAAATTACTACAACAACTTCCACATTATTTGCACACTCAGAAAGTACACGTGTGACAGTTCTCCCCTATGATCAGGTTAGATTCTTCCACACAACAACGACAACTTATGGAACAGACACACCTTTAACTGGATATATCGCCCTACAACCAAGTGATTGGTTTACAACATATAGTGACGAATCAAACTCAACGGGATATGGATGGTATGTATTCTATAACTCCGTTACAGCTGTTCTATCCCAAAACTCTAATTCTATTCCTTATGCTGGATTCGGTACAGATACCACAGAAAATATATTATCCGATTTCTTTGGTATGTTGAGTAATAAAGAGTTGCAACTTGTAACACGAGAACTCGCTCTATCGTGGGCAAGTGAGGCATATAGTAGAATGAGGAATAAGCTTAATCTTACAAATACTGAATTTACAGCTTCGGCTTTAAGTACTATTTCAATAGTAGCAGATACAATTGAATATAGTCTGGAAGATGACTTTGACCACCTTGTTTCTATTACATCAGGATTAGACACCTCAGATCCAGGTCAGTGGGGTGGAAATAAAAGGAAGATACCGTATATATCTCTTCCAAATGCTTATACTTACAACGGTATAGATACTAGATATTATATTCGTGGTAATAAAATAGGTTTTCTACCAACTCCCAATACTACTGCAACATATCATTATCTATACCTAAAGAAAGCTGCCCGACTTACACTTAACACGGATGAAGTGGATCTACCGAATGGTGGAGAATACGTAATTAAAGATTATATGCTTTATCGCGCTTACCAGAAATTCCAAAACCCTTTGCATAAAACTTATTTTGAGTCGTTTACAAATGGGTTAAATGAAATGATTATCGCATCAGTTAAGAGAGATGCTCAGTTAGCAACGTGGGGGATTGAAAATCATACTAACGTTTAAAATATGCCAAAAGAAAGTGGAAAAAGTGAAAAAAGAATCAATCTGCCGTTTTTTGAGGGGCTCAATAGCCTTGTTGGTTTTAATATCGGTAAAAAAACAGAGTTGGTTCACATGGAAAATGCTCGTAGTAAAACCATTGGTTCAATTGAAAAACGTGAAGGGCAAGTTGTTCTTGGAACAACATCAAGTAACAAACCTTTTATCACTACAGCAAACTATGGTTTGTTTCCTTTTACCAATGATGTAACTGATGGTCTATATCGTATTAGCGTAGTAGAGAATTCAACCCTAACTATTAACGTAGAAGAAAATGTATTTATAGGAGAATCAATAGAGTTAGGTGGTGATCTAATACTTACAGCAACAACACCACCTCTTACAATTTTTGCTTCAGATTCTATAAATATAACAGATAGAGTAAATAATAACACTGGAAACCTTGTAACTATTTATTACATTAACAGTCTTGATCAATGGATTCCACTAACAGGTTCAGGGGCAGGTATACCCGGTGGAGTTTTTGATTATGCATATGCCGAAGGTAATGTATTCCTTGTTAACTTAAATTCAAAAAATAGATATATTAAATCTAATGGAACTAGTGTTGTTGATTCAGATGATTCACTAGGTCATTTGTTTAATACACCACAAGCCTCAAAAATTAACTTTTATAAAAACAGATTATATCTTGCTGATTTCATAAGGCAGGGTGTTCGATATAAAACAACAATTCTTCGTTCCTCATATCCTATGGGTATAATAGCTCTAGTTAATGATGACTACTCAGATCTCGCATCAGGTTCATCAATTAATGTTACAGATACTAAGTATTTCTATGGACAAAGAGAACTTGCATCAGCTTCGGTTTCTCCATCAGCTTCAGTTTCAAATAGCCCGTCTGCATCAGTATCTCCATCAGCCTCACAGTCAGATAGTCCGTCTGCATCAGTATCTCCATCAGCCTCACAATCAAACAGTCCATCTGCGTCAGCATCTCCATCAGCATCAGCAAGTCCATCAGCAGCACCAACTGATCCAACAGCTGCTAGTATGTACGATATCTATAGAGGTCAAATATTTGTTAAGACAATCACAGTTACTCTAATAAACGAAACAAGTATTGTAGCTACATGGGCAGGAACATTGAATCTACAAGCTAGTGATGAAATTTGGATTGCAGGAACATATGACGGTGAGAAAGTATTCAGATGGGTAAATAATCCAACAACAACTGGACGTGACATAAAACAATACGACACCTTTAAACTTGCTGGGGGAGAAAACGATCCTATCACCATGTTAACAAATATTGGAAACATACAACTTGTTGCAAATAAAAGCACCATGGCTTCTTGGAATGATTTCACTCTTGAAAACTTTGACTTAGACATTGGATGTGTTTCTAAAAAGGGACATGTAAAAATGTTGGGAACTCTTTTTTTTCTACATTACACTGGGGTTTATGCAACAAGTGGTGGTGTTCCGCGTCTAATGTCTAATAAAATAGAGAAATATATAACAGGTGCAACAAAATCTGGAAAAGAAAATTCAGCAGCGGGAAAGAAAGGACGAAATATATTCTTCACACTAGGAGATGTTACTCTATATAATTCAGATGGTTCAGTACAAAAAATTCTTAATGATGTTTGTATTGAATACAATCTAATTCAAGAAAACTGGTTTGTACATAAAAATGTAAAAGCTAGTGAATTTGCAACATTTGTTGAGGAGAGTGACTCAGATAGACTTGAACTTATAGACTATGATGGACAGCGTTCTGTTAAAGAGTTTCTTCGAGGGGAGACAGATGACGGTCAGGAAATCGATTTCAGAGTAGATACAATGGCACTTACACTACAACAAACAAAATTCGAAACATCAGTTAAACCAATTTCACTTGTTGTTGAATCTGACCGAGGTGCGGGAATACAGGCGTTTGTTAATTTAGGAAAGGGTGAAGGTTATTATCCTTTGGAAGGATCTATTGTTAAGGGGTTGTCTGAATTAAAATTCACTAGTAAGGATGATAAAAGGTCGAAACCGCCAACTTGTCGTTTAATCTCAATTTCATTAAGGGATTCGACTAAACAACTTTGTAAAATATCAAGAATGAGTCTTATTTACCTTCCAGTAAATGAGGAGACTTATGGAAACCAATAATATGGCAACAGAAAACATAGAAACAAATAGAGATTATGAAAGTATAGAAAGACCTTATAACACATATCTTGAAAGATCTATACCCTATAAATCAGCAAATGAAATGGCTGGTGGTGGAGGTTATGAAGAAGAGGGAACTATAAAAAACGTTACATCTACAGATATTGCACCCTCTACTGGAGGAGCAACAGATAATGGTAGTGTACAAACACAGCCCGTTAAGAATGATGGAGGTATGGGGGATGTCTGGATTAAGAACTTCATAAGATCTCAAAACTGGAAGCCCAAAAAAGTGGGTTTCTCAATTGATGGACAAACTGGGAAAGCAGAATTTACTGGAGTTTATGTAAGTGGAGATATTCAAGCTTTAACGGGGACTATCGGCGGTTTTACGATAACTGAAACAGAACTTTATGGAGGAATAATTAAAACTGCAGCTACAGTTGGATCAGGGTCAACAGGGGTAATTGTGGATACAGATGGTTTGAGGGGATATGATTCTGTTTTAGGTAACACATTCAATCTTCCCACAGATGGTTCAGCGCCAACTTTTTCTAGTGGGATAATAAATTCAACAATTTTTGAAATAAACACAAGTGCTGTTTTACGAACTGCCTCTACAGTGGGAGATGGAACAGCTAATTCTGCTGGAATCTTAATAAATAATACTGGATTTTATGCCTGTGAGGCAAATCAAGCCCTAGCAAGTGCAAATGTGAAGATACTTATTGATGGAACAGCCTCTTTCTCAGGTACAATTAATGCTACAGCTGGAAAATTTGGAACATCTACTAATTACTGGAGTGTTGGATCAACAGGTTTAACAGCAGTTTCTGCGAGTACCGATGTAGTAATAAAATATGGAAAAACAGATTTTGGCCAAGACTCAACAGACGGGTTTATTATAGGATATGATTATTCTGCCTCAAAAGCTAAAATTGAATTTGGAGATTCCGATACATCTTTGTTTAAATATGACGGTACTAATTTTACATTAACTGATGGAATAATAACAGGTGGAACTATCCAAACAGTTGCAGCTGGATACCGTTTAGTGATGTCAGGGGCAAACTCTTCTTTCGAATTTAGAAGTGGAGCAACACTACTATCAGAATTAAAAGCAAGAGTTACTCCAGATAGCGGAGTGGCAGGGGCGACTTTCCAACATGGCACAGGAGTCACAGGTATAGAGATTACTGGATCAGGAGAAGGTTTGGGAAGCAGAACTGTGAGCACTTTCACTTCTAATTCTGGGTATTTCAGAGTAATTGATGGAGATACCGGAGCCGATTCAATTAGTACTAATATAGAAGCAAGTATGGCAAATATACTACCAGGGGGGAGTAACACATTGGGTGATTCCTCAAATCTTTGGTCGCAGATACGTGCCACAGACTTATATATTGTTAATATAGTAGGTGATCCAAGTGGTGGTGGCAATGATTATGTTACATTCAATGATCCATTTATACTAAGAAATTTACCTGCAGCTAGTGAACCATCAGGTGTTAATGGTATGATGTATTACGACATAACTAATAATAGAATCAGAGCGTATGTAGGAGGTGCTTGGGTAACAGTGGATGTTACATAATAACACTATATAGTGTATATTTTTCGTACTAGTGTATAATAAGACTTATAAAGAGATTACTAAATTTAGTACAATATAAATATGAAAAAAGAAACAAAAATGATCAAAAAAGACGAGGATAAGGAAAAGGGGGAAAATCAACCCAAAATTCCAATAATGCGTCAGATTATAATTGAAACAGATGGGAATAATATTAATATAACAAAGGCAGACGTTAATGGAAAGATAGAATTAGTTGGTATTCTACAAACAGTAATCGCATTCATTAACCAACAAAAATAATGGCATCAAAATCAGCTCAAGACAAAATAAAGAAGTATTCAGGCGTTGCAAAAAACGTTAAGGACACTACAAAATCTGCTTCTTCTCAACAAGCCCCTGAAGAACCAAGGATTTCATTAGAACAGGTAATACAAGCCTTTCAGTCTTTTGGTTTTGAGCCAAATGAGAGAAATAATAACGATATAGGCTATTGGACAACAAGACCTCAATCTGAAGGTCCAAAGCTTATGGAAGAACTACACAAGCGTAGAATCGCTGAAAATGAAGAAGAGGATGAGACTATTAAGTCAAAAAAAACCTTACCACGCCTTAGTGATGAGGATATCGGTGCTCTTTTTGATGAATACGGCCTACCTAAGCCAGATCCTGAGTGGGCAAGAGAGCATCTCCCTAATGATCCTGTTAAAATAAGGGCTATTTTAGAAATGCAACGAAAAACAACTGATACTATGCTTAAAAATGAGGCTAAAATAGCAACAACTCCACCACCTGTAGCTCCAGCAGCACCAGTACCTGTAGCTGGAGCCCCTCTTATGGGGAGAGGAGGTCCAACACCTCTTGACGGTCAAGCAGATATGATGGAACCAATGCAACCAGCTAAACCCTTCTTCGTCGGGGATAGTGCTCTTATTAAAATTACAAATCCCCAAAACCCAAATAATGGTACCCTATGGTTAGTTGATACAAAAAGAAAGGTATTAAGACCTATTTTATCTGAACAAGGACTAGAAAATGCTTTCGAGGATATGGATGCTGCTAAAAATGCTATAATAACAGTCTCAGCAAAAGAATTGGGTCCAGGAGGGGCTTTAGAGGGTTTTGAGCCGTTACAAGAGGGTAAAGGTGTTAAAAACGATGGATCAATGGATGATATTGAATATAGTAAAAACCAAATCCAAAAAAGATATGGACAAAAACCTAACCCACAAGCTGAGAACAAGGCACTTTCTATGTTAGATGGAGTTTTGGGTAATATGCAAACTAAATAATATGCCAACTGGGATTTACAAAAGAACAAAAGAACACAAAGAAAAAATGAGTAAAATCATGAGTGAGAGAATGATGGGTAATTCGATATGGAAAGATAAAAAACATTCTCAGGAAACAAAAAACAAAATCAGTGAATCAAATAAGGGAAAACATTTTTACTCAAAAGAGATTATTGAAAAAATTCGTAAAGGTAATACGGGTAAAAAACCCTCTATAGAAACAAGAAAAAAAATGAGTGAATATCGGAAATCTAATCCTATTAAATACTGGAAAGATAAAAAAAATCCATATATAACAGGTAATAAAAATCATTTTTTTGGTAAAAAGGGAGAAAATCATCCAAAATGGAAAGGGGGAGTTACTCCAGAAAATCAAAGAATTAGACATTCTTCTGAAATGAAATTATGGAAAAAAACATGTTTAGAGCGAGATAATTATATAGATCAAAAAACTGGAATTAGAGGTGGAGATTTAGTTGTCCATCACATTAATAATTTCTCAGATTTTCCCGAACTCAGAACTTTACCCTCAAATGGTATTACCTTGTCAAAAGAATCACATGAGGAATTTCATAAACTTTACGATCGAAAAAATAACACAAAAGAACAATTAATTGAATTTTTAAACTAAAACCATGGCTTATACAGCACAAAAAAAAGCAGACGGAAACTATGAAGTCTTTGAAGACGGTAATAGAATTACAACTGGAACATCAGCCATCCTGAGCCGGTACGGTTTGTCTGAGGCTAACTTAGAGGGTGCAGGAACACCTATTTCTAGACCAGGAGAACAGGCCACAGGTGCATCAACTCCTTTTTATGGTTATGAAAGAAACTTAGACTGGGAAGAACCAGCTCGTACGCAGGTAAAATTTACAAGAGAGGAAGCTGGGGAAGTTGGATTTTTAAGTGAAAGTTTCATTAACTCACATGTAAATACGGCTGATACTATAGCGTTTTTTGTTAATGCCATCGCATACGGGGGTTACCAAATTGGAGATATTGTAAATGAAATGAAAAGAATGGAAATGGTGTATAATGGCGACCCAGATGCGAAAAAAATGAAACAACTTATTCATCCAGAAATGACTAAAAAGGTATATATGACAACCGCGGATGGACAAAATGCATATAGAGAGGCTGCAACAGTTCTACCCACATTTCAACTTGCCGGAGGCCTTGACCCAGAAATCCTAAATTATGGACTAGATATGCCTGATGCGTTTTTTGATATGCTTACTCCTCTTTTAGATATGGACTCAGAAGAGTTTAAAAACGCCGTAGAAGACGTTAAATCAGCCTTTTATGATCTTACAAGTCAACAATTGCAAGCAAAATCAGAACAAGAAAAATCTGTTGCAGATTATAACTATGACAAATTTAAAGAGGAAATAGAACGACAGTATGGGATTGCTTTAAGTGACGACGCTACAAAAGCATGGGCACAAATAGAGGGGCTTGAGGAAAGCTTTACAGCTCGTGGTATTTCAGGAAGTGGACTGGAAAGTGAGGCTGTTGATACAACTCTTAGAGATATGAGAAAACAAGATCAAAGATTGAGACAAGAAAGATTGACAAAAGAAGAGGCAGAAAAAGCATCATATTACACATCTTCAGCCACTCCTGAACAAATTCAGGCATTAATTGATGAAGATAAGGCCAAAGGTATCCCACAAGAAGAGTGGAGAGCAACAAAGTGGGGATTAGTACCATCTGCAGATATTGTAGAGAAATATTCTATGGAAAATCTAAGAGCACGATATCCTGATCAATCTGATGAATATCTTCAAAGTTTACGTGATGAGGTGGTAGATAAGAATAATAACTACAGAAGTGGTGTATATTCTAAATATTATGCAGATATAAGTAAAAATAAGGCAAAAAAACAGGAAAGTGCTGAAACAGTTGTCTTACAAAGTGCATTAGATGAAGAAAAAAGAGATCGTAGAAACCTTGAAGCAGGTCAGCAATCTTTTAGTGTGGCTACACCTAGAGATGATACCCAGATAAAAGATTTAGAAAAAGACGAACTTCCTACTGGAGTTGACACATATTCTTCAACAGAACCGGTTGAGGATACAAAATCTAAGATAGATACATCACATCCATGGGAACAAAACCAAAGTACTGAACAAAGAAAAGCTTCATATGAAGCGGCGGGTGTAGCAGCGAGTAAGGTGGGAGTTACTCCCCCACAACCAAAGGGTTATTCTAGCTATACTCAAAAGCAAAAAGATCTTTACCAAAGGGCTGTGGGTTTAATTCCTAAAAAAGAACCAACGTCCACTGGACCACCAGTTTTATCTTCATCACAACAAGATGAATACTACAAATCCCAAAAAACAGCAGCAAAACCTCTTTCACCAATAGATTGGTATAAGCAGAAGTATGGTGGATAAGGTTAAGTACTGTGATAATATATACATATGGCTACTCCTAAATATAGAAACATAAAAAAACTCGGTACTATAACAACCCCTTATGGAGGTAATACACGTGGAGAAGCAGTTCATCCCGGGGTAGATATAGCAAATAAAGAGGGTACTCCAGTACCAGCCCTAGCTGATGGGGTAATTACGGCAGTTGAACCAAAAGACAATGGAATGGGAAATACTGTTACACTTCAAGACAGCAATGGAGATACTCACCAATACGGGCACCTTCGTAATTCTATAGTAAAAGCTGGACAAAGAGTTAGAAGAGGGGAACAAATCGCTGCAATGGGGCAGTCAGGAAACAGTTATAGCCCCAGTGGTGGTGATCCCAGCCATCTTGATATACGCATTGTCTCTGCTTATGGAAAATGGAAAAACCCTATGACTTACGTAAAATCTTTTATATAAATATGGACAAAGAACTTAAAAAAAAGAAAAACAACCTACTTCATTCTATAATGAAAAACCCTAAACTAGCTAAAAGTTTAGGGGAAGCCTTTGGTTCACCTATTGGTAGCACAAAAAGAGATCAGGCTAAATCTTTATTTTCAATAATGAAAAAAGTTGGGATGGAAAGGCGGGGTAGTTATAATGGTCAAGGAGGACCGTTTGGATATACACAGGGTGTTCCCAGTACACCAAGTTCAGAATTAACTGTTTCTCCTTTCAAAGATTATAGTAATATGATGATATTTCCAGCAGCTCCTAAATTAAAAGGATCATTTAGTGATATGAAACTTCCTACACCTACAACAGGGAAAGCACCTGTAACAGGAAATGTGGGGAGTCAGGCTCCAAGTTTTTCTCCATTAAATTTAGATAAAAATACATGGGGTAATAGATGGAATGATGTCAGTAATAATCTTATAAAGGATTCAACGGTAACTCCAAAAACAGGATTTGGAGATATGTCTCTACATGATTTACCAACTCCAACAGAGAGGAGAGCTGTGCCTGGTCTTGCTGGAGCATATGAAGATGTACCAAAGGTAGGATGGTCACCTTATACTAATATAGATGCCCAAATTCAAGGAAAGAAAGAAGGAAGAACACCTACAGGAGATACAGCTCCAACAGATGTTGGGGGAGCATTAGGTCCTTATTATCCAGATGCTGTAAGGGATGTAACAGGAGCCCCAGATACAACTGCTCCAGATACAACAGGAACAGCTCCAGTAGATACACCTAAAGGTAAATATGCAACACAAGTTGCAGAAGCTCTAAAGGAAGGAACAGGAGCTGGTTTCTTTGCTAAAAACGTTGTGGATGAACAATTTGGAGGTAGCCTTGATGCTTATATGAACGCTTTTGGTGAAAAATTAAAAGCAGAATTTGATTTAACAGACCTTGAAACAGAATTAAGTAACCAAAAAGCTCAAAAACAAAATCTAATTCCAACAATGACTAATTATATTACTGGAAAAGATAAATATCTAAGATTTATAGACCAAATGATTGATAAAACAGAAGGAACACTCTTAAAACGAGATATGGGTAATCCAGCTGTAGCTGCTTCATACCAAAAATATCTTGATTATTTATATACACTCAAAGGACGTCAAGAACAACGTTATGGTAACTTCCTAAATTCAGCTATTTCTGATTACAATGCAGATCTAGAGCGATCTCAATCAAACTACGATAGTGTCTACAAACAATATAATGATATGATGACAAACAAAACTGCTTGGGCTACAACTGAATACAATGCACTCTATAACTCAATGACTGATATGTATAATGATTTAAAGGAGGCACCAATGAGAAGTCTTAATATAGAAGTTCTTCAACAAGAAAAACAACTTAATGATATACAAATGACAAAAGACCTTATTGACTTATCAAATAATACAAATCCAGATTACGGTAAAAACAAAGCAAGTGTTCTTAAAGATATAACTGATGAGGAGGGTATTCTCTCCCCCGAAAGAATAGGAGCCAACGGGCTGGCTGGTGTTTTTGCTAAATCAAACTACGCTGAATGGGACACCCAAGCTACTATAGATGCCATAAATGTAGCTATGGCTGACTCAATTCTTAAAAATCCTGGAGATCTACAACAAATAGATAAATTTAAAGATATGATAGCTAGTCTCTCTCTAATGGAGGGGGGTGATCAAATAGCTTCAATGATATCACCGTCTCTTGCTGCTTCGTCTGAGGGATTAATGAGTGAATACGTATTAAATAATTTAGGTCGTATTAAAAGTGCCACAAAAGATCTAGTAAAAGGAGGATGGTTTGGAACTCCCGGATTAGAAGATAAAGAAAAATGGATGAATAAAAATAATGATTTAAATAAGAGTGTTTTAGAAGATCTCTTTGCTATAACTGAAAGTGCAATAGGCTCTGGAGAATATAATTCCGATCAATCAAGATTTGTTTCAGATTTATTCTCTGGAAATGATGACGAGGATATTTCAGAAAGAGTTGCAAAAAACATAATAGCATCATGGTAACAATAAATGGCAAGTTTAAATTTAAATACTCAATATAGTGATATAGGAACGCGACCTAAGATCGCGGATCTTTCTGGTTTAATAAAAAACATTCAAGCAAGAGCAAGGGAAAATGTTGCAGGTAATGTACAAAATTCAATAGCAAGTCAATTTAACCCCGAGGTAGCTTCAAGTATTTTTTCTCCCCTCAAAAGTAAAAGTGTTCAACAGGATATAAGAGATGTTTTACAAACAGGCACACCCATTACATCACAACAAGATACTAGATATGAACCCGTCCCTTACTACACACAATTTGCTCCATCAAAAGCTGGAGACCCATGGTCTTCGCCAACTGATAAAACAGTTATAAGAAACTTCCCCACCAGTTTAGGTGCGGGACAGTATTATACAGATCCCTCACAAAGAGGGGCTCTTATAAAAGGAACACGTGTCCTTGTAAATGAAAAAACAAATCCTGGAATGAGGAAATCAATCCTTGGAAAACTTCCATCAAGTTTATTTCAGGTAGACCACATCGTCCCTCTTTGGATAGGTGGTGCAGATACAATGGCAAACTTACAAGTTTTAGGTAATAAATCCCATGATAAAAAAACAGCTGTTCAAGCTGTTCCTCTTACCCTACTAGCCAACGGTAAGATTAATTTAAATCAGGCAAAAGCCATGGCTTTTTCATGGCAAGATAAAAAAATTGATGATATTCCCCAACTAGATGAGAATGGCTATGTATCATTAAAAGTCGCACAACAATATAAAGACAAGTGGGAAGCAGAGGCATTAAGAGGCCCTTCAACCAAAGAATTCTTTAAAGAATCTTTCTTAGAAGAAATGGGTAATTTTGGGGAAGGGTGGCTACCAGATCCCCTTCGTGAGTTCGTTAAAGGAGCTTTGGGTGGTGTAACAGCTCATATTGTTCCAGGGACAGAAGTGAGTGAGGATGCAGGGACCGTAGATAAAGGAGCACATTTGGTGGGGGATATAGCTGGAACAATCTTCGGTCTAGGCAAACTAGCAAAGGGTATCTCTTTTGTAAGAGGTAAACAAGCTCGATCCCTACAGGGTTGGAAAAAAGCTATGACTTTAACCAATAAAGCAAAGAAGGCTGCTGGTGTAACAACAGTTGGAGCAACAGGCGTAAAAGAAATTGTAAGAGCAGGTGTGGATAAAGGTAGTTTTAAAGCTACAGTAAAATCAATTGCACGAGGTGAGACCTTAACTAGAATGGCAAAAACAGCTGGGCTTCTTTCCCTATGGGGTCAAATCGGGCTTTCTGGACGCGAAGCTATAAATAGTGATCTTGACGCTGAATTCAGTAATCATTTATCTCAATTTTATATAGATGTAGCATTTGGTGCCCTTCTAGGATCTTCTAGCCATAGACTGAGGGGTTTTGCTAAGGTAGGTCTAGGAGTCGCAACTATATCTGTTATCTCGGGTGAAGAGATTGTACCAGCTCTTGAAAATGCTGCACTTATGACAGCTCTACATGCAATGGGGCTTAAGAGAGGAATGGTAGATCCTAAAATGAGAATAGCTCGTAATGAGTCATATAAAATGTCTGCTGACGTAATGAATTCTTATTCTAAAGGATCGATACCTGAAGGTATCCCGGGGACTCTAGTGTTTCCTAAAAAAACTATTACATCTTTAAGGAATCAGTACAAACAACGTAATCCTAATGACACAAGATTTGATAATATGTCACCAAATGATTCAGCAATGGCTATAGATATTATGGCGAGAAACGCTAAAAGAGACTTTGGAAAAACTATGAAAAAAGCTGACGGTGCTGTGTCTCAAGAAAAAATTAAAAATGAATATACACGTATTACAGCAGCACAAAATCTTTTAAAAAACCAAACTCTACCTCCTGCTGCAAGATCTGAAAAAGTACTTAAAGACATGTTCTCAATGGGTGAGAAATTACGTCCATCATTTACAGGGGAAGAGATGCGATTCAAAACCAATTCAACTGAACTTTTGAGAGATTTTCCTTTTGAAATCTTCGATAAAACATATGAAAATCCTAAAGGATTAAAATTCATGAATGGAGAAATAGTGATAAGAGGTTATGGAAATAAAACAGATCCAGTAGCAAACCTTAATCTTAAAAATCTTGAAAAAAATCCCCAAGACTATCATAAAAAATTAGTTCTTGTAAAGGATCCAGAAACTATTTCAGTAATGAAGTTACTAAAATCAGAGGGAGTAGATGTGGGTGTTCCAGAAGATGCCTTACGTGCTTTTGTTATTAAAAAAAGTACAGGTGAACATATCCCTGTCGGATACGCAGCACGAAAAAGAAGTCTTGTTAAAACAACAGAGTATGGTGTAAACTCCTTATTTTACGAAGTTGATGCTCGTATAAGAAATAAAATCAAAAACTCTACATCACCTGAAAACCTTAAACAAGTTCTTGCAAAAGATCTGTCTAAAAGTTTCATAAGTGACGCAACAGCAAAAGATCTATATGTAAAAAGAAATAATTTAGAGCAATTTGATGATATACAATTATACGCTATTCTTAAACCCGCTAAACCAGTTACTAAGTATAGTGAGGAATTAAATAATTCTAATATTTCTCAAGAAATGTATAATAAAGATATACAAGTATTAGTTACTGATATATCAAAACTACAAGTGGTTGTAAGAAACCAAAATGAAAGGTATCTAACAACAAAAATGAACGAGCAAGACTGGTTAAGAAGTGTGAATGTTAAGAATGAACCAACCTTAACAACTGAACAACAGGGGATTAAAAATGTTATTTCAAAACAGGAAGCTACAAAAGTGTCTGACGCTATTGTTAAAGCTACAGAGAAACAAAAAAGATCAGAACCATTACAAGAGGATTTAACTAAAGGACCTACCACAACGGAAGAATTCTTAAGTTTGGAGCAGGTTGTAAACAACAGAGGAGGGAAGATCTACACTAATGTAAAAGCTGGGGATAGAGTATACTTAGAAGATAATAGAAATAGTACTTGGAATGAACCTAAATTCCTAGAGGGAACGATTTTACGCGCACAACCTAAAACAGCAGCTGTCCTAGTGAAGATTGATAATAATACAGAAGCACAATGGTTTACTGGCATGGGAGTTAATGGGCTCAGGATTCAACCTAAGGTAAAAGTGTCTGAAGCTATTGTGGACGTTAAACAAACCCTTCCTGGAAGAACGGCACCCATCGTAGATGTTAAACGAGGACAAAAAGAATTTTCAAGTTTAGACAATGAAGTTCATGACGCTGTAATGAGAGAAAAAGGTTTTAAACCTGAAACAGAGATGGGTACTAAGGAATATGTCCTGAATTCTCCAACTGAGGCTGAATTAACAACAATGGCCACTAAAATGAATAGGGGTACACCCGAAACACCCCTGAGGACGCCCGTTTTGGAGCCTAAAACGCCCCAGGAGGCTCTTAAAGTGGAAAATCGACCCAAAGTACCTGTTGAGGAGATTAGACCCCTTGTAGGAGAAAAAATCGACAAAACAGCTGGTAAAACAGATCTTACAGAGTCAATTTTCCGTGATATTCAAGCACGTATTGATTACATGAAACCAGATATTAAATCTGTTCAAGCAAGTGACGCAAAAATAAAAGGGGTTATAGATTCATACAAAACAAAGAATCCAGGATTACCTGAGAAAGAATTCAATCAAATTATTGAGACTGCTAAAAAAAGAGCAGCGATTTATGCTGAGTTACCAGTTGATATGACATTTAGGGGAGAAGTTTTTGGAAAGATAGGTGAAACCTATCAAAGAAAAGCGGTTGCTGAAGATACAAACCCTTTAATATGGCGATACAATGAACTTAAATATAAAGAAAGGGGAGTTAAATTATCAGAAGATCTTCCTCAAGAAATGAGAGGTCTAGGGCAAACATTAACCAAAGCTGAGAGGGCTGAGATAAAGGAATTGGAGGTTAAAATTAGTAAGGAAGTTGAACTAGAAAATAAAGCAAAAGATATACGAAGATTTGTCTCAAAAGCAAAAAAAGATAACAGAACACTAAAGGAAATTGAAAAAGATGCTTTACAAGAAATCAAAGATCAACGTTTTAAATTAACGGAAAGTACGAAGGTAAAGGGCGTCAAGGATGAGAAAACACTAACCCTTGCTGAAGAATTCCGTTTATCATCAGAGCTCCCCAAAACGGGAAATGAATCTTTATTAAAAGTTTGGAATTCTTTATTAAGAAAAAGAGCTGCAACTATAAAAAGTCTTGCTTTAGAGGCAAAGGATAATAAACCAGCCTTAATTAAATTAGAAAAAGATACCTTAAAAAGAATAGAAAGAGAACGTTTCGCTTTAACGAAGAAATATCGTAGAGGAAAATATAACAGTCTTGTGTTGGCAGAAGACTTTGGTTTAGAGTTGGGCCCCCCCAATAGTGAAGGAATTCAATTTTTGAAATTAGATAAGGCTAGCCGACCATCTTTCTCTTCAGAGTTCTTAAAGGAAAACCCTCAAGCAAGAACCCAAACCCCTTCAGATTTCTGGGGGTCTATGTTTGACAAAGAAATAGAGGTATATAAAAGCAATTTATCAAAATCTAGTAATGCTCTCGCTGAAGGAATCGAAAAAATGAAAACCTCTGAGGACCCTTATGTAAAAAGTTTTGCAATATTCTCTGATATAGCCATGGGTAAGAAATATAATGTGCTCAATAAAGATGGTAGTATAAAATACCACTGGGAAAATAGCTGGATAGCTGATAAGGCGATCAGAAATACTGAAGCAAATATCTATGAACAATTTAATCTTCAGGGTCATATCAAAAGTCAACCTTTTAGAAATTTAGAGGCAAGAATTACGGGGAAAAAATATGGAAATATAGCAGAGTCTATTAGAAAAGCAAACGAAAAAACAAAGAGAATAAGTGAGGAAGCTGCAATAGAGAAAGCTAATCGTGACGCTCGTAATATAGATGATCCAACAGAACTAGATATATCGTACGAACAAACTAAAGGAAGCCAACCCAAAGACCCGCTAACGGGTGCCAATTTCAATGTGTCAGATTTTAAAACCCTAGGTAAAAGTAAATTGGGACGCGAAGACATAGGTCAGATGAGACAAAAACAAGCTCACCAGGTTGAGGATGTTTTTGAAGATATTGTAGACATTGATTTGATTTTTATGGGTCAACGAAAAATCGAAATTAGAAACAAACTAATTGAGGATTACAATGGATTAAGAAATGAAATGGGCATGGTACCAGCTCATGCAAAACCTGAGGTTTATACAGAAATGGAAAGAATGTTTAATAGGATAAAAGCGATTTCAGAGGATATTCCGGAATCTAAAACATGGAAATTAGGAAATAAAATAGACTTAAAAGACGTGAGACCAACAGTTGAGGATGGTATGAGTGATGCCGAACATTATGTTAAAACAATATTTAAAGCTAAAAGATCACCAAAGTTCGTTGATATGAAGGCAGTGAGAGAAGAGGTATTAGAACAGTTGAAAGAAGAAACAGTAACTAATGTCACACCCAAAAAACTAAATGACAAATACCTAAAACTCTCAAATCAAGATATAGAATTTAAAACACCAGAATACTATAAGAAAGAAGCAAGGAAGTTTGATACTGTGGAGGAGTTTATGGATGAGGTTGGAAATGAAATTATAAATCCAGATAATATTACACCTTCACCACGATTAGGGGAATTATTGAAGTCTAATAGATTGTTTTCAAAATTTCCTGACTTAAAAGATGTACAAGTAAATATTCCTTACAAAGACATAAACACAACTGGTCAAGTTGCAGAGATAACAACTTTTAAAGATGGTGGAGCACTATTCACTATAACAAAGCCATCAGTATTTTTTAAACCTATTTTTAAAAAAGGATTCAAACAAAATGCAACAGGAAAGAGGCATCTTGATGTTATAGATGAAGTATTTAATACAGTGGGTTGGAAAGTTAAAAAAGGTAAGGAGGATGATTTAGTTAGAACATTAATGCACGAAATAGAGCATCTTAAACAGATTAAACATCCACACCCTACAAGTGAAAAAAACCTACCTACTTTTAAGAGCGCTGATTTTGTTAGAGAGATACATATAAATAAACCAGAATTTAAACCCTTACATACAAGAGGGTATTATACAGATATTAAAGATGCAACAAAAAATTTATCTGAAATTGAAGCTATAAGGCGAGAAAGTTTATTTAAAACAAAAGAACAACTCACAGACTTCTACAACCAAGCTAAAAAAGGAACTAGAAAAACCCCTCAACAAGAAGTATTTGACAAAAAAATGGAAAAAATGCTTGAGGAGCAAATGAAGGGAAAAACCTTTCAAGAAGTTGAGAATGAAATGAATCCGAGTACTCTTGTTCAGCCACCTAATAAGGATAATCCATTCAAAGAATCAATAGTTCAACAAAAAGTATATCATGTAGATGTAAGAAAAGGATTAAATAATGAAACACTTGTTGATGATTACTCTATGGTAAAGGTAAACGGAGTATTTTTTACAGACAATTTAAGATATGCTCAAAGAATGGCTAAGGACAGGAATGGTACAATATACGAAGGGTATATAAATGTAAGAAAACCGATGCCTGGTGATAAGAATGATATAGAATTTTTAGGAAGAAATAAAGATAAGGTTCCTAAGGGTATTGATGCTGTTATTAATGAGCCAAAGTGGGGAAACGAACCTGATATATACGGAGAGATTGGAAATGAAATTGTTGTATTTGACCCCAAAAATATACAAATAAAAGAAATGAAGACCCCCGATGGAGCGGGAGGCCCTTACGATGGACAAGGGGGTCTTTGGGGAGATACGTGGAAAGGTATAAAAAAGACCTTCACTGGAGACGTACTCAAGTATCAGAGGCCCCCTGAGCAGACGCCTACCATCTATACGCCATTTAAAGAGGCTACTGCTACCCACCCTACCACTCCTTCTCCAACCACCCCCAAAAAGGAGTCTTTTACCTTCGATAATCCAATGTTTGGTAAAATGAAGTATAAGAGAGTATCTGATGCCATTTCCGAGGTAAAAGCACAAGAACCCAAATTTGAACGCCCCGCAGCACTTGACCCCAAATACGAACAAGTATTTTTAAGAGAAGCAAAAAAAGCAGGTGTTACACCTGTAATGTTTGCAACGTTATTAAATCGTGAACAAGGAGCAACAACAACACCTGAAAATATTGAACTAACAGGATTAGCTGATCCTACAGATAAGGGTCTTATGCAAGTGAATGAAATGCATAACCCTGAGATTCAACGAAGATTTTTAGAAGAAATAGGTGAACCATATGATCCAAATAATCCAATACATAGCATAATCGCAGCAAGAATGGTGTTTGAAATAAACCAAGAGATACTTGCTCAAATGCGAGAAAATAAAACCTATACAGGAACTTTCAGTGATGTTGATACACTTGATAGTTACCATCTCGGTGTGAAGGGTGTTATTGATGCGAATGCGGGTGTACCACATCAGGTGAAACGACGAGAACGTTATCAAGCTGCAGGCCTTTAAGTTGTAGGTACGTCTTTTGTAACTATATTTTCAGACACATTAATCATTAATGTGTTACATCCCGGGCACACATAATGAAGCCACCTAAGTGTATGTTTAGCTGGATCAAAGTCTAGGACTATTTGTTGTTTACAAGAGGGGCAATTGAATTCTGGAAATTGTTCCTTTGCCAGTTCTTCTGCCTTTTTCCTATGGTAATAATCCTTCTTAAAGCATTTTCGGGTACAGAAAACATTATTCTCACTCTTGGGTTTAAATTTCTTCCCACATGTTTTACATACTATTTCAGAATATCTAGACATATTACAAATTACTTTGTTTAAATTCTTGGATAAGGCCTCTCTGTAAAGACTTGGCACTTTGAATAAGCATCTCCAAGTTTTGGACATGCACACGAGCTTGTTTGTATATAAATGCCTCGCCACTTGAGTTGGCAATTGTTTCAGCTTTAGCTGCCGATATAGCCTTGCCCGTTACCTCATCTGTTTTAATAATTTCATCTCTTGAGATAAGTGCAAATGATCTTTCAGCTTTTGACATAGCTGCGTTGTAGGTGGGGTAAAATCCAGCTAATCTTGCAACTAGTTCTCCCACCTCCTCACTTGAACTCGAGCCAAGTGAGTAGTTTTGCATGAATTCTGCGTATAGCACTTCGTAAGGTTCTTTATTTTCGTTTTCCATATTATTGTTCTAATTTCTTAAGAGGTTCTAATAATTTGTTAAAATTAGCATCAAATTTAGTTAAACGTTTTAGTGCTTCGTCTAACGTTTCTGATCCAATTAATACACTTCTCATTTCACTTTCTCGTATGTCACTAATTGCATCCCACAATCTATAATGGAAAGTATGATATGAATAATAATCATCAGTACCGTCAGATTTTTTACCAATCTTAGTTCTTCCCTTCAATATATATTGGTATTTATCAACAGATATACTGTAATCTAAAAAATTCAGTACAAAACCAGAGGGTCTATCGTCCTTTAATTTTTCTTCTTTCATAATTATTTTATTTTTTAAGGCCATCAGGTATCGATGGTTTCGGCACAAAAACAGCTGGTAACTGTCTATAACCGGGGAATTCGAATACATATATCCAGCCCCCTGGCACTTTTGTTACCTCAATTTCCTTACCATCATCCTCAATTTTTAACATCTCATGAAGCTCCATATTGTAAATGGTTTTCTCTTCCTTCTTTTCGAACTTCTTATTTTTATCTTTTTCCATAATTTATTTGTTAAACGGATAAATATATTTAGCTTGACCATGATCAACCTCGTGTTGGAGGACCCACGCGTCTCTCCCCTTTAGATCCACGTGTCGCATACTTGAGAGTTTGAACTTATTCTCATCATTAGGATCCACCATAATCGTTAAATAGTCAACCTCAACCTTTCTCCATCTGGGGACAATAATCTGTTCCTTGTCTGGGAATGTTGTACAACCCTCCTCTGAGTCAACGAAATAATTACTATGTCGGGTTATTTTGGGATTAATCACAATCTGTCTGTCAAATGTTACAAAGAAATCTAACGGATCCTTGTCGTCTATCTGTGAATGATGCATTGCGTGTGCCGCCTTATACAATCCATAAGGTTCAAAACAAATTGCATGTAATATCTTTACCTCCTTCACCACCCTCTTTACATCTGATGATATAACCACACGACTCTTTTTTGTATGAGGGGGTACGAGTCGAGCTAAGACCGAAACTTTTTCCGATGGTTTCCTTACCTCTATTTTAGGTTCTTCTTTTTTAGGTTCCTCTTTTTGAGGTTCTTGATTTTGTAACATTTTACCTCTTGGTTTTATTCCAGTCTTCACGGCTGACTCCGTTGTTAATTCGACCGACTTTAATGTTTACCTTAGCAAGATCTACGTCGTAGTCATCGAAAGCTATCAACATATCATCTGATTTTTCCTTTATCCTAATTTCACAAGGTTCAAGACCTAGTTTCTCTGCCCATGATTTTGCCCAATCTATACCGCTTCCACTCCAAACGACCATGTGATAGCCTTGGGCTTGGAGCCACTTATAGACAGCTATGGTGTCATAGTTGGGTGTTTCTCTGTCTAATCCTGTTGCAACTCGTGGAACGATTAAGCAATCATCAGTATCGAAAGCAACAATTAATTTATCGTTTTTCATAATATTAGGTATTCTTTATTGGGTTTTTGTGAATAAGGATTGTGAAGGGGGGTTGTTGGGTTTTTTTTATGTTTTTTTCGAGCACGTTTAGTATTGCATCTGTAACATAGTTTGAATTGTTTTTTCTTTCGTTTTTTACAAAGAGGACAAGTGTCAAGGTTTTTTCTAGATAAGCGTTTTCTTTCTATTTCTCCTGCTGCACGTACACCTTTATTTAAGTCAAAATCTCTTTTTCTCATTTGACGTAATGCTTTAGCACTATTTTTACCTCCCATGTGTATTTTTTCTTTTAGGGCGATCTTAGATTTCTTTTTTCGTTTCCTTTTCATATTATTTTACTTACACCATAAAAGTGATACCAACCACCACCAACGGGATTTTTATTTATCCGTTGTTGATATTCATTTAAACCCACAACATTATCTTTATTATTATTATGAGTTCTCTTAACCTCTGCAAATTGAATAACCAACTGTAATTGTTTTTCAGTTAATGTTTTAACTTCAGCGTTAAGAGTTTGTATTTCTTTTGATAGTTTGTCAAAAGTCATGCGTACTCCTTTGTTATGTTTTTAAGTATGTTAGCAACTACATCAATCGTCCAACCGTTACCAATCATTTTGTATCTTTGTGTATTAGATACGCCTTGAGTGTAATTGTCGTCAACTGTTTGTAATCGTTCACATTCTAAAGGTGTAAGTTTACGCCAAGAATACTTTTCGTCATTAACCCAAGTATTTCCATTACTTGAATTAGTTCTTAATGTTGTAGACTTATCGCCTTTAATTATACGCTTATTGTATGGGTCACATACAGTACCTTTTAAATCAGGAACATAATTAGAAACTATGTCAGGATTTATTTTAAATTTCTCTAAAGAAATTTTAGGTTCTGTATTACCACCACCATGAGCGTTAAGAGTTGGTGACTTACCCTCAGGAGAATGGACACGCTTTAATAAATCGTGTCCATTCAAATCTGCAACGCCTACTTGTTGTAAACCGTTTTTAGAAATTGGTTTATCAACTTTAACCATAGTCCGTTGTTTTCTTGCTATGCTGTTCCACCAAACAGCACCTTGATAACGAGCCGTTAAGCAATAAGCTTTTCCGTCCTTCGTCATCTTATCAGACGCTAAACCATTTTCTAAAATGTCCTTCAGATAAATCTTTTTATCATCAGGCATTTCAAAAGGTATATTTGTCCAATATAGTCTTTTTCTATGCTGTGCCGAAACTAAAGAAGAATTAATCTCAATAGGTTCAACACCTAAGTATTGACTAATGACTTGTTGACTTGATTTAGCCATTACAACATTTTCTAAAAGAAAATATTTAGGTGTAGTAAGTTTTAAAATTCTTACAAACTCAAAAAATAATTTACTTCTTGGGTCTTCAAAATTTAAATGCTTACCTGCAAAACTAAAACCTTGACAAGGTGAACCACCGATTAATAAATCAATCCACGGTTTTTCACTACTTGGAAAAGTTATGTCTTTAATATTACGAACATCACCCAAATGAATTGTATTTGGGAAATTCTTTTTAGCAATTTGAATTGCATACTTATCAATTTCACTTGCATAATAAGAATCAACATTCGCCCCTATTCGTTGTAACGCTAATTGTCCACAACTCATACCGTCAAATAATGATAGAACTTTCATATTATTTTACTTACACCATTAGTTTTTTTAATTTCGATCTGATTGTTAAACATTTCCTTAACCTCTCCAATATGACTAATTACGAGTAATTGTGGAAACTTTTCTTGCAGTTGCTTAAGTACCAACGTAAAACCGTCAGTACTTTCCGAGTCAAGAGATACAATGTTTTCATCCATGATACGGAATCCTATATCACTCATAAGTGACGCCAGAGCCTCAGAAATGGCTGTAGTGACTTTTACCTTCTCGCCACCACTATAGTTCGTGAAAGCCATTTCTTCGCCCTTATCATTGATTACAGTGATAAATAGCCCTTCTTTTATACCATCTTCCTCTTTTACCTTACTTTGCTGTGTGTCTAAATGAATACGAAAATCTGACATTTGCTCTAGAATGCTGTTTATACTCTCTTCTAGCTGTGGAACTAGATAATCAATCACTACAGCCTTTATACCTCGGGGGCTTAAAGCCTCCTTTAATAGTTCGAGAGCTTTCCTTTCCTCCTCAGCCTTAGACATGCCCTTCTGAAGCTCTGAGAGCTCCTCAGAGGCCTTTTTAGCGTCTTCTTTGGACTTTGTAACCACAATTATCCCTGCTGATGCCTCATCCTTACTTGTTTGTGAAGTTTGCAATGAAATATTAATACTTGCGAGATCCATATTTATTTGATTAGAGTTAGTACTAGCAAGGTCTTTTTCATATTTTTCAATTTCCTCTCTAGTAACTTTTAGATCTGAATTATGCTTAACTTCATCAACTTGCGCCTTATCCTCTCTCTCCTTAATACCTACCTTAGCTTCATCAAATAAATTGTAACTAGAAATGATTTGATGTGATTCACGCAAAATCTTCCTTTTATCCTTTACTTCCTCTAGTTCCTTATAAAGCTCTGTTGTGTCCTTTAATGGTGCAAATGATGCATATACCTTTTCCCATCCCAACATGTCTTGTTTCTCTCGCTTATTCTGATTTGTCTTTGTTTCAATTTGCTGTGTAAGAAACGCAATTTGTCCTTTAATCGGGCCCACAAAGGGACATTTATCACCTGAGGGACATTCTCCACTTTGCTGTACAAGTGGTATAAGTCTTTCGTTAATTAGCTCGATTTCTCTAGTAAAATCAGAAATCTTTGGCTTATTTACTAGATGCGCGTTGACTTTCATTTGTCTTTCGGCATTGTCTTTTAGACTATCCTCTATTTTCTTCTCTTTAACGCCTAATTCTTCCTCCTCCTTGACGTCTTTTTTGGCCTTCTCTATATCGATTTTACCATGTTCTTCAACAATATAAGCATCTCTTCCTCGCTGTTCTTCTATTGCGACTAATGATTTTTCTATCATCGTAGCCATTGTTTTTTTATCTGTGATCTGTTTGGCTAGACCTGAGATATTACTAGCTTTTTGTTCTAAATCCTTGACAAGAATACTATATGTTTCTACCTCTTTAGAAAATTTCTCTAAATCTTTAGTATATTTGTCGAGTTTACCCGCTGTTTCTTTGGCATCATTGATAATAGAAATAAGATTTGTGACTTTAGTTGATTCTACAGCTCTATCTATTTCATTAGTTGCAAGAGCTTTACGTGTTTTTTCGTACAATTTTTCAAAATTACCTGCTCTAACGATTTCCAGCAATAGATCTTTTCTTCTAGATGCATTTGCTTTTACAAAACTATTTTCATTTTCTTGTGGATAAGCTACACTATTTGTGAATAATTCGAAGGATGCTTTGAGATATTCTTTTTCAATCCAGTCTTGTATATCCTTAATCCCGGTTCTCTCAATAGCAATGAATTGACCTTTTGTACCTGTATTCTGGGTAACTGTGAGAGTGTTCTTTCCTGCTCCAGATACAGTACGCGTGATGAGAGTCTCGCTTGTTCCATCATTAAGTTTAAGTGATACTGCAGCGCTTTTTGTTCCTCGTCTAATAAGCGAGCGATTATCGCTTCGTCCTTTGCCGTAGAGGACCCAAAGAATAGCTTCGGTAATCGTAGATTTGCCCGACCCGCTCCTTCCATTGACAAGAATTTTGTCATTCTCGCCAAAATTAATTTCAGTTTTTTCATGGCTTAGAAAGTCTTTAATTTTAATCTCATTTAATAATATCATTTTTTTACGGTTTAGTGCAAATAACTCCTATATAGTTAAAATTTTCTACAAACTCATAATCAAAACCATTTTTAATGCATTCGTCTCTTTTCATTGCATCTCTTACAATTGATGAGTCAGAGTAAGGTTTGGGTTTTAATTTACGAAGCCCTTTATACATACCCCAAGAGAGGCCACTTATGCCCACTATTAACGCAATTACTAACACTATACCCATTAAGTTACTTTTTTCCATTTTCCTTTTTCGGTTTTTGTTCAACCTTCTCTTCAACTTTTTCTTCGACCTTTTCTTCAACTTTCTCTTCTGTAGTTTCAGGTGTGGCCTCGGGCTTCAATAAACTGATAATGATTGCATCTACTTCCTGTGGACCAAAGACTGTATTGGGGTCTTTCAACCACTCTTTCACTAGTTCTTTCTTTTCATCTTCAATTGATAGAGTTTCCAATCGCTGTAAACAATCAGCTTTAGCTTCCTCAACCTGCCCCCCTGTAAAGAGTGCCGCTACTACTGGCGGTAACATTTGACTTTCTGCGAACAGAGTTTCCCCACATTTGGGACAAGCGTGTGATGTAATACTTTTAATAACATTATTTTCTGACATGTTTTTATTATTTTACCTTAGTTTTTTTGGCTCGTGGTTTACTCTTCTTACTACTAGACTCAACCGCGGCCTCAAAAACAGTATTTTGAAGAAGGGCTCGCTGTGTATCCTGTACAATTGTGTAAGCAATCGCACTTGCAATATTTCTTAATTCTACCTCTTGAGCTGGAGTTAAAATTTCTTTACCTCCTTGCGTAAGGGCATCATAAAATGATGCAATAATCATTTGAGACACAGCAACCTCTTGTTCATTTGTTAATAACTTTTTATTTAATTTATTTTTTTTCATAACTTTATTTTAATTAACTTATATTATTTTATTATTTCTTCTATTATTTTGTTGTACCTTTTGGGTAGCCCATCGGCAATTTTTCTTTTCATAATTTCCATTGACATCGATTCTATCAATTGATAAACCTCTCTTGTAATTAGCCGACATATCTTCATAGAAATTCTCAAAAGTTAGCCAGTTAGGGGTAATTTTTATTCCTCTCCCCCCGTAGTTTTTATATCTTGGATTTTTAGGATTTAGACAACGTTGTTTCATTGTAGTCCATACCCAATACAACGGGTGCCTTCTCTTTCCATGAGTTCTTCTTATTTTTCCAGATTTTAGTAATTCTTTTCTTATACAACCACAAGATTGCGTGTCTCCAGAAACAAGAGACCATGATGAGACCATGATGAGACCATAATTTTACTACCGCACTCACATTGACATGACCAAACAACACTTCCTTTTTTACGTTTTAATGTAATCTCTAAGACTTTCAATCTACCAAATTTTCTTCCTACTAGATTTTTTATTCTATTCATGACTGTTTTTTCATTAATTCAATAGTCTCTACCTGGTGTTGTCCCACGATTTTCTCATGTCCTTTTATTGCTGAACCAATCTTTGCTAAAAATAAAGCATCAGCTATATTATTATCTATGAAATCTACTCCATATTTCTTAAATGCCTCTAAGATCATATGGTCTTTTTCACTATTTCCCTTCCCTGTGGCAAATCGTTTTAATGTTGTTGGGGCACACATATAAAATGGAACCCTGTAATCAACCAACATTGATCGAACCAAAAAAGATAATCCAGCAAGTTGAGTTAAGGCGGTTGTTTTTCTAACTGCAAAAGCAAGATTTTCAATAACAACAATATCGGGAAAATTTTCTCCAATAATTAACTCAATTTCTTCAACAATTGTTTTTAAACGAATTATCTCGTCGGTTGGCCTATCACCAACGGGTTTAGATTTGATTAATTGCTGTTTAATAATCTTACCTCCATTCAAAATAACAATACCGGTACCCGTTAAGCTAAGATCAATCCCAATACTTATTATATTTTTTTTAGTCATTAATTAATTCTAAACCTTTTAATAATTGTTTAAGGTCGACTTCTTTTTCTTCTGAATAGAGTTTTAAAAGAGCCTCTATACTGAAATCAAAAGCACCCTCAACATGAGCTTTCTTTCTCTCGTTAGGATAATTTTCAATCAAGAGTGCCGCATCAAATTTAGTCAAAGCTTCTTTTAATTTAGGAATATCTGTATCTTTCTTAGTTACAACAACCTTTACGATAGAGTTATTTTTAATTGCTTCGATTTGTTTATCTGTAGGACCTTCTATTTTAAGAATTCCACGATTAGGTACCATATATTGAGTCATTGATAAATTTGAATCGATTTTCCAGATAAATCTTTCGATCTCTCCTACGATTTCAGTGAAGACACTACCTGTTACTGTTACCTTGTCTACTTGCTGAGGCTGATGAATATGGCCAGCCAATATTGCTTTATACTTTTCCTCGAGTTTTTCTTTTGAAAGAACGACTTCTTTGAGTAATTCTGTTTTAATCCCATTAAATGTTGTACCTGAAATTGCATGATGTACAAATAATATATCCCCACCCTTAAGTTCTTCCATAATTTTTTCTGTTGCCTCCTCACAAGTTTCTACTTCTAGCTCAGAATTAAGCATATTCGGTAAGAAGTCTAATTTCAAAGATTCTGTCCCATTCTTGATTGTATGACTACCAGGAGTTGTGTGTACATGCCAATTATCTCTCTTGATCTCTCTTATAAAATCTATAGCTGTTTTACCATCTCCTTTTTTAGAATGATTACCTGAGATCATATATATTTCTTTATCCCCAAATCTCTCTATGAATTCAACAAATTCTCGATTTACCTCTGAACTATTGTTCTTATGATGGAATATATCCCCTAAAAGTACTATATGTTTACAATCTTCGAAAGATTTAACAATGAAGTCTAGAACCCCCTTCCTTTCTGCCACACGTCCATCTGATATATGATCGGCATATGAAAGTCTTTCTCGCATGTGTAAATCCCCTATTACTCCAATTAAGTTGTTGGCTATTGTCTTCATTGGATTACATTGCTGTTAGCTTTTCAGTAATTTGGTCGTAATTAATTGGGATGAATGCGATGTTCATTGTATCCATGATTGTTGCTTTTGCTGTTTCTAGATTGATTGTGCCCAGTTTGTCTTTAGCGAGTTTTTCAATAGCTTTTAATTTGTCCTCTTCAGTTAGTGAGCCCTCACTTGAGAAAGGTACATCCTCTTTCTTTTTATCAGTTTCATCATCATCTGCAAATTGCTTTTCAGCGTCTATTTTAGATTGATCTATTGCTTCGCTCTCAGCCGTGGCCTGAACCCTAACTACTGTTGGCATATTGTCTTTGTTCTCCTTCAACCACGCCTCGTTTGTTATTTTGGAATCTTGATGCAGGCCAAAATCTTTTACTTCTACTGGTTTCCCAAATTTATCTTTAACCTGAATCTTACCTTTAAATTTAAACCCAACAATCTGTCCAAAACCGACTGTATCCATGTCTTGAATAATGAACTTCTTATTCAAGCCGAATCCAACGTTTACAACCGTATCATCATCTTGTAGAAGTTGATAAATAACTTGCTCATTGCCGTAACCATCTTTTTGTCCTAAAATTTTACCTACATATGTTCCTTGAACACTATCTCCAGCCTCTTTAAAGCTAGCCCACGTAGGCATTACTTTCTCTTTTGCGTCTTTAAATATATCTGTCATAATAATTTATTTTAACTTTATTTTTAATACTTATTTTAATAATAACTCGACCTGTCTCTATAATACTCCTATTGTTTTAACTTGTCAAGTGAATAGCCTATTTAAGCTTTTCTAGTAAGTAAGATTGTTCTGCAAGAGTAAAGAAACTCTTGTTTTTTTCAAAACTATCCTTGTCTTTATCTTTCACTATCTGTTTCATAAGCTTGTTCTTTTGGATTTTTGTGAGTTTTAGAGGTTTTGCCTTTTTAGGGGCAGGTGCATCGTTTAGAGGAATCCTCAAAGGAGCAACAAAATCAGGCTGTGTTGGGGAAATCCCAGATGTATTCTTTAACGTATTTTCGTCAATTCTTTTGAAAATATTCAATGCTTCACTCATCTGTCCCTTTATTCTTTCCTCTGATTTTTCTATAACCTCCCTTAAACTCGGTGCGTTTTGAATTTCATCTAGAGTTTTGATTGCAAAAAGATTTATTTTTGCTCCAGCAAATGTTTCTCGTTTCCCAAATGATGCATTTTGTTCCTCATATTCCATTTTAGCAAGAGCAAAAGCCTCTTCTAAAGAATAAGCACACTGCACACTTATAAAACTATTTTCTGGAAATTCTATAAGTAATCCGAAGACCTGGGGTTGCACCACTACACTAGTCTTCTTTTTTTGTATTATCTCCATCTTTTTTTAGATTAATTTGATTAGTAATAGCCCCCTTAACCTCCTCAAAAAGCTTCTCATTCTCAACAAGAGCGTTTCTAGCTTTATCTCGACCTATACCAAGTTGTTGTTCACCAAAGCTATAAGTTAAACCACTTTTACTTATTACACCAACCTTCTCCCCGAAGTCTAAAGCATCTGCGTGCATATCAATACCTTTCGCATAATACAAGTCTAATTTAGTTTTCTTCCATGGGAAACCTACTTTATTCTTTGCACACGTGACAATAATTTCATTACCTATTTGAACCTCATTTTTCTCAATTTTCTTACCCTTTGATACTTCAAGTCGTACAGAACTAAAGAATTTCAATGCTCGTCCCCCACTTGTCGTTGTTTTCTTACCAAAGAATACACCTACCTTATCACGAATTTGATTAATGAATATAACTACCGTATTAGATTTGGATATCGGTCCTGATAGAATACGCAATGCTCGGCTCATGAGTCTTGCTTGGATGGCCATTGTGTCTTTCATGAAATCATCTCCCTCAGCCTCTGATTTGGGAACTAGAGCACTTACTGAGTCAACTACTATGATATCGATCATTTTTGTCTCCACCAGCTCTTTTATGATGTCCATGCTCTCCTCAAGTGACTCAGGCTGCGAGACGAGCAATTTTGAGACATCTAGGCCTATATTTGCGGCGTATGACCCGTCGAATGCATTCTCAGCATCTATAAGAGCAACTCTACCTCCCCCCTTCTGTATTTGAGCCATAATGAACAGTGCCAGTGTACTCTTACCTCCTGATTCTGCCCCATATACCTCAATTAGACGTCCTCGTGGTATACCACCCCCTATTACCTCATCTAGGGCGAAACACCCCGTAGGAACCCAATCAACCTTAAAGTCTATCTGTTTATCCATCTGCATCAAAACATCAGCTCCGTATTTCTTTTTAAGGGTTGATAACGCAACCTCAACCTTATCCTCAGTTTTTTCTTCTTTTTTTGTGTCTTTTGCCATAATTTTAATCTTGTAACATTTTTAATAATTTATCCTCCTTAAACCCTACCACAACATAGCCGTCTTTAGCAATAACTGGTACTCTCATTTGACCTGTTCTTGAAATCATTTCTTTTCGTTTTTCCATGTTCTCCGAAACATCATATTCTGTATATTCTACCCCATTTTTATTAAAGAATTCCTTGGCGTCCTTACAGAAATGACAGGAGGGAGTAGAATAAATAATAATTTCTTCCTTATTTATTATTCCTTCTTTTACTTTGACAATAAGTGCCCCAAATTGCTTTTCATTTACATCCTTTTCTTTCTTAAATCCCCGTGTGAAACCGAAAGTTTCTCGTGCAGCCTCCAGTGCAATTAATATTAACTTCCACTCCTTTTTTGTAATGTTTTTCATATTTTTATAAATCATTTAATTCTTTACGACCTGTTTCCTGGAAATGAATAATGGCTTGTATATTGAATATAATTGCTGACAAGTGATCCTCTTCTGTGTCTCCCTTTTGAAACTCAAGTAAATGTCTATATGCTGAAGCCACGAGTCTACTGAATGGCATCCCTTTTTCCCAATTTCTTTCATCATACTTTTCTGCTCCTTTTCTCAAATGTTCCCCAACACGAGTCAGGGCATAAGGAGAAACTAAATCAGGACGAGGTTTTTCTCCACTATCTCTTTGGGCACCCCCTTTGAAATGTTGTCTTTTTCCACTATCTTTTACTTTGAATTTTTTCATATAAACTATATTAACTGGTAAGCCATTACTTTTTCTCCTTTACTGTTGACCTTTATTTTTTTATACAAGTAACCCAAACCCTCATAGGTGTCTACTGATTTCAATTCTTTTTCATTCAGTTCTATTATACCACCTTCTACGTGTGATCCTTCTTTTTCAATTATATTCAACCCCTCCTTTTCGAACCCATTAAGAACGCCCTTTCGGATAGTTACTCCGTTATCCCCATAAACCTGCATTCGTACCCTACGATTTAACAGTGTACCATAAACAAAAATTTTGTGTTTTTTCATGTTTCTATTTCTTCCATAAAATGATAATCTTGATATATACACTCATAGCCTCCCTCGCTACAGTCGTTACATAAGAGTGCCCCACAACTACATCTATATTCCGCCACCTTATTACACTCTGCACATTTTTTACTACCTTTTTTCATAATTTTTATATTATTAGTAATCCCCTCTTTCCTCTTCTTGTCTTTCATATTCTTGTCTTTCCCACTCCTCTCTTTGTTGTCGTTCTTCATCTGCCGCCCTGTTTTGTCTTTCATATTCTTCCGGGTCTTTATCGTAAAATACCTGCTCCTCGTTTATCCTCCTTATACCTTCAGGGGTATTGACACAATTTGAATGTTTAAGTCTACTCATAATGGTTGTTATTTAACCTGTTTTTCATACTTCAACTCTAATAATTTAATGTACTCATCCATCATATTGTTCTCCTTTTCAACCTTCTTATTCCCCATAAGTTCGTTGATGATCTCCTGCTTCTCAGCAAGAAGATTTTTTAAGAATCCATCTATAGAATTTCGACTGATAATTGTATAGATGTTTAAACTCTCGTAAGTGGCCCCTGGACGGTGAGCCCTATTTTCGCTCTGCTCAAGATCTGCGGGGTTCCATGGGAGATCTAAAAAGACTACGTTACTTGCTGCTGTTAGCGTTATACCAACCCCAGCACTCCTCGTTCCACCGAAAAAGATCTTAGTGTTAGAGTCCTCTTGGAATTTCCTGACGGCCTCTCCTCTCTCGTCTATGGGCGTGCTACCCATAATTGAAACTGAATTTTCTTCATAACTTTCAGCCATATCAATCAATGGGGTATTGAATCCTGAAAAAACAAGCACCTTTTCTCCTGCGTCAATTATGTTATCTATAAGTTCTTTTGCAGCTGTGATTTTTCCTAACGCGTTAATTTCCCTAAGATAATTGAGTCTTACCAATTTCTCTGCTTGCATTGATTTTGCTATCTCTTTAGCTGTTTTGTCTTTTTGGGATTTTAGATATTCAACTAAATCTTTTTCTACTAGGCTATATTGCTTACGGTGTTCCGGTGATAGATCTATAGGGACTTCTATACGGTTTTTAGCAGGTAGTTGTTTTAATACCTCCTCTTTTGTTCTCCTCAAAAAATACTTATCAATCCTTGCTTTCAGTTCCACTAGATTGCTAGCCCCCTTAGCTTCAAATCCCCAATAACCCTGTTTGCCCTCACAATATTTCGTCGCATATGAGTAATAGTTATTCCAAGTCTTAGGATCAATGATATTAAGAAGATTGAACATCTCAATCGGCCGTGACAAAACGGGTGTTCCTGTAAGCATTATAACATTAGGAATTTCTTTTGCAATACTCTTCACAACCTTTGAACGTTGAGCTGATGCATTTTTTATGAAGTGACATTCATCAACAACTAAGCTGTCCCACTTGTATTTTTTGAATTCATTATGAAATTTCTTTAGGATATCAAAATTGATTATTACACATTGAATGTTGAATGGTATATCCTCTAGCCTTGTCTTTGGGTCAACCACATAAGATTTCATTTTTGTCCATTTTACTATTTCATTTTCCCAGCTGAATTTCACTGATGCTGGGCATACTATAAGATTTCTTTTAAAATTGCTATGTGCTATATATCCTAAAGCTTGTGCTGTCTTTCCTACACCTGGGCTATCTGCTAGAAGTGCTCTTCCCCCGCTATTTAATAAAAACTCTATCCCAAGTTTCTGGTACTCGTATAGATCCCCCTTTACGCCATTTAATTTTAGTATTGATGTGTCTGCCTCTTTTATTCTCTTTGAATTCTTAGCCTGTTCTTGTGCTTTAGCAGTTTCTTTTTGATGAGTCAATAAGTCGTCGTCTATATCTTCCCCAAATTCAGTATCTTTAAATTTTTCTTTCAACATAATGATTAACTCAGGATCCTTGAACCTCCACTTTTTCTCACTCATGTCCCACTGAAACTCTTGCCATCCAAACGTTTTTTTTAAGAAAAGACAATAATCAACAAGCGTCTGATCAAAGGCGCTTTCTAGTGCATAATTATGATATTTCGTTTTTTCTTTTGTAATTTTCATTTAACATAACGTTTATTTTAATAATCCCTTAATCATTTTTAGTGTCTTTTTTTCGTACTTTAACTTGTCAATTTTTTTTAAGGTCTTCTTTGTCTCATCCGCGTCAAATATATTCATTCTACCAACACGGGAGACTGGTTTAATAAGACCCTGAGAATAAAAATAAGCTAATTTACTCTTGTTTACTCCCAGTTCTATTGCCAATTCTCCTAATGATGTGTGTTTCATTTTTTTAATTTATTGCTATTTAGTATAATCGTTTATCCCTATGGTTTTCCCCCGGCCTTATAATTATCAAAGCTTTCCAAGTCATCTATAAATTCTTCAAAACTACATCTTTTACATCTCCTCTCCAGCCCACCCTCTTTAAGTGGCTCTATGTCCATGCCTGAGCTTTTTTCAGGTTCAACCCAGTGGACCGAAGTGGGTCCACCACATTTTCTACAATCTAAATCTAGTATTTTTCTCATAATATTTTTAATTTATTATCTCCTTTAATTGTTTGGCGGCTTTTTCCCTTTTCATCTTTTTCTCAATTAATTCACGATATTGTCTAAATGAATTTACTCCATTTTTACCGAACTCAACCTTTATTCTGTGCATAATAATTATATGTTATTTTGTAATTTTTTTATTCTTTTTCCCTTTCTTTTTTCTTTTCTTCCCTTTATTTTATTCTCTCCCCATGTCATTAATTGGAGATTTTTAAAAGTATATCCCTTAGAAGCATTTTTTCTATCACAACTAGGAGATAATCCATTTTCATACCCACTTGTTCTCCAGTTATCATATAACTCATGATATATACTTTGAGATAGCATCCAATTTCTAAGTTCCTGTAATGAATAATTAGGTTCTGGATGACCACGTTTTCTTGAGTTCGATCTTTGATGAGAGTATATATAAGCAATAAGCCCCTCCTTAGTTTTAAAATATCTCGCGTAATATTTCTTTCTACAATCTCCACAACAAGACTGGAGTTTGTCTTTTGTTTTTGTGTGCGGTCCAAAATTACTACTCGTTATTTTACATAATGTACATTGCTTCATAACAACAATTCTTAATCTAGTAATATATCCATTATACACCTGTCATTCTACTTGTCAAGTGATTAGTTCTACTCGTACGCCTTTACCCAATTAGCTGATTTCAATAATGACTCAAACGTTCCAGCATCTGACCAGAATCCTCTGATTTCTATATTCGCACACTCCCCCCTTTTAACGTAATGATTATTGACATCTGTGATCTCTAGTTCCCCCCTCCTCGACGGTTTAAGGGTTTTAATAACATCAAACACAGTTGGGGGATAGATATAAAGTCCAGTTATGGCACTATTAGAAATGGGCTTCTTAGGCTTCTCAATGATACTTACTATTTGCCCATTTTTAATCTTGGCAACCCCAAATCTTTCAGGGTCTTTAACTTTCTTAGTAAATAAGATACATGGATGATTTCGGTTGAATTGTAGCCATTCTTCAAACAAAGCATCGTTGTCAAATATGTTATCCCCCAAAACTACCACAACTTCATTGTTACCGACAAAATCCTCTGCTAATCCTAATGCCTCAGCTATACCTCCTGCTCCTTCTTGAATCTTATAGCTTAATTTAACCTTATACTCTGTTCCGTCTCCCAGAAACTCTGCTATTGCACCAATGTGCTCTCCACCTGTAACAACTAGGATATCCTTCACATTTAATGCCCTGAGCGTTTCTAGAGGATAAAGGATCATAGGCTTGTCATAAACCGGTAATAAGTGCTTATTTGTAACCCTAGTTAACGGATCGAGCCTTGTCCCCTTTCCTCCACAAAGAATTATTCCCTTCATATTTTATATGTTATACTAGTAATAGACCTACTATACACTATCTCTTTGTACTTGACAAGTACTTAATTTCATTATACATTGGGACTATGGTAGACTAAAATTATTAATCAATATAATATAAAATATATGGAAAAGAATAAAATTTTTAGTACACGTGACCTATACCTAGCGGCTACATTAGTTAGTCTCAAGTTTTTTTTAACAGGTATAGATTACCAAGTAGAGGGGAACAAAAACATGCCCATCGGTTATTTTAAATTTGAAAATACCCCCGAAATAATGGAAGCCAAAGCTAAGTATACACAGGGACTTCTTTCAGTAGAGCCCAAATTGTTCATAACTAATCTTAAATCGTTAAAGTCTGAAATAGTTAATATTTATAAGAACCCACATGTGAATTCAGGAGATTAAGTTTGACATATTTTTGTTGTAGTGTATAGTTAGCCTTCCTTAACCAATTGTTTTTAAATGAAATATAATATTAATATAAACCAATTAGCATTGAGTGAAATGAGCAGCGACATGGATGTTGCTGATGCTGCTGTGTTGGATTATATTATTTTTATATGTAATAGCCCTCACGAGAAAATTGACGGTCAGAGGTACATAGATAAGGACGGCGAGGTGTGGACATGGGTAGATTTAACATCATTGATGAATGGGATGCCATTGTTACGTATAAGATCAAGAACTGCGATAAGTACAAGGATACAAAAAATAGCAGAAAACGGCTTTATATATGTGTTTAAAAAGAGAGTGAAGGGGCGACCACGCCTGTTCGTCAAACTGGACAGGAAAGTTGATTCCCTGTTCGTCAAACTGGACAGGGGTAAAAGCCTGTCCACGAAACTGGACGGGCCTGTCCACGAAACTGGACAGGGACAAAAAACGGATTTAGCTAACCCTAGCCCTGAAAACCAAAAGCCTGTCCACGAAACTGGACGTATAATAACTAATAATGTAATTACTGATAATTTGAATGAAATCTTTGATAGATTCTGGGATCTCTACCCAATCAAGAAGGTGAAGAAACCAGCAAGAGAGATCTGGTTAAGGAAAATTGACCCAGCTCTGGGAGAACTTATTATTCAGGATGTCGAGAAAAGAAAAAGTGACAGACAGTGGGTAGAAGGATATATCCCGAATGCAACAACCTACCTCAATCAAGAAAGATGGAATGACGAAATCATCATTCATTCAACTAGGGCGAACCTAGATGGGAGTCAGTTGAGGAAGGTTGGTAAATATGAAAATGTGGGTACAAAATTAAAAATATGAAATTAGATTATAAAAAATATATACCAAAAAGATTCCATAATGCTTCGTATGAAAAAGATGTTCCTCAGCAGGTAAAGGAATTGGTAAAAACTCAGTTTAAAAAACAAGAGGGTTTATATATCTGGGGAGAGTCAGGTGTTGGTAAAACACACATAGTTTGTGCACTGGCTAAATATATCCTAGAAAAGGGTGTTGAAGTTATGTTTTTAAATACTAGTGATTTTTTGGCAAAGTTAAGAGAGGGTTTTGATAAACCCTTGGATGAAGAGTCAGGGCTTTTTAGAGATGTTATGAATTTTAAGGGTGTTATTATTTTTGATGATATTGGTGCAGAGAAGTCTTCTGATTGGGTTAATGAAAGGTTATATTTGATAATAAACAAAAAATACGAAGATATGGGTCAAGTTATATTTACTTCAAATTATAACCTTGAAGATCTCGCTGGAAGAATACAAGAAAGGTCAGCCTCTAGAATAAAAGGCATGGTGGACTTCCTTGAGCTTGACGGGGAAGACAAAAGATAAAATTATGAATAACGAACTAATGATAAAACTAGCAATGTCGTACATAGACCGAGGGTGGTCTGTGTTACCTTGTGGGAAGAACAAAATACCCCTGGTTTCCTGGAGAGAGTTTCAGTCAAAATTTCCAACAAAAAAAGAGGTAGAGGGATGGTTTGAGAAGTACCCTGAAGCTCAAGTTGGGATTATCACTGGTAAGATATCAAACCTAACTGTGGTGGACGTTGAGGAAGGAGGTGATCCAAGTTTCCTCCCACAAGATACCATGATTGCTGGTACAGGTGGGGGTGGGTATCATTATTTTTTTACTTTTGAAGATGGTGTAACCAATAAAGCGAGGATAAAGGAACTTGTTGATATACGAGGAGAAGGGGGTTATGTTGTTGCCCCGGGATCAGTATCTGAAAAAGGCCCCTATAAACTTTTACAGGACGCTGAGTTAAAAACCTTTCCCAAAGAACTCTTCCCGGCTGCTCCAGATATTTTTGATGTTCCAGAAAGTGCTCATTCAACTTATGGAACGAAAGATTTTAAAGAATATCCAGGTTATGGGAAGGGACAAAGGAATAGCGAGATGGCAAGTTATATTGGATATGTATTAACACAAGTTCACCCATCTGATTGGGTAACCATAGGTTGGAACATTATTGCCAAGGCCAACGAATCTAACATGCCCCCATTGCCCCCTCAGGAGCTCCAGGCGACGTTTAATTCGATAAAAGATGCTGAGAAGCGCAACAACCCGTTAGGGCACCTCACAGGGCAAAAAACCTCTGAAACAGGCTCTCCTCAGGGGGTTTCAGAAAAAGAGTCCCCCATCATTATGGATAACGATGAAATCAAACATATTGCAGATGTTGCGGATGAACAAGCCTTAAATCAGACTGAAACTTATCCACTACAAATGGAATGTTTTGACGAAGTTATTTTAGGGGGTGTAAGTGCAGGAGATATTATTGTTATCGCTGGACAGACAGGTCAGGGTAAAACAACACTTGCTCAGGATTGGACCATGTCATTAATTCGTGGGGACAAGAAAGTTAAAGCACTTTGGTTTTCATATGAGGTTCTTACAAGTCATTTGTGGAACAAATTTCAAGAAATGGGTATGACAAGAGAAGACTGTGCTTTTATTCCTGCTAAGCATTCAGACGGAAATGTCACTTGGGTTGAAAAGAAAATAAAGGAAGGAAAAGAAAGGTTTGGAATCAAATCAGTCTTCATTGATCACTTGGGGTTTCTTTTACCAAAGACAAGTGGTATACTAGGAAAAAACCTTTCTTCGAATTATGCTGCGTTTATTACACAGATCATGCGCGATCTAAAAACAATAGCATTAAGGGAGGAAGTTATGATTTTTTTGCCAGTTCACATGAAACAGGCACCATCTCATAAAAGGCAATTAGATATCAATGACATAAAAGATTCATCAGGAGTGGGGCAAGAAGCAGATCTCGTTTTTCTAATCGAAAGAGAAAAAGACAGAAGTGAGGATGCTAAAACTTATTTCACAGAAAAAACAACGATAACATTAGCAAAGAATAGGAAGACAGGAATGACAGTTGTTTCTAATTTCTATATGATGGAAGGTAGGTTTGCCCATGATGATAGCGTGGCTAAGGCAGACGAAATGTTTGATTCAATTGATGATGAAGAGGTCAAAGAAGAAAAGGTCGACAAAAGAATTGTGGAAACAGAAACATTAAAAGATATTATAGACGAAGAGATGGATAAAGAGGCTTAAAATATGAATGAAGACCAAATAAGGCAAGTAATAGATCAAATAGACCCAGAGAGTAAAATTCCAAGCTCGGTTGTTGAAGACTTGGTGATTTCTTTGGGAAAGGAGGAGAAACTAGAAGCAGAGAAATTATATGTTATTGAGAAAGAGTTAAAAAATGAATTGACTGAGGAGACAGACTGGCGCAAAAAAGCAGTACTAGCTGCAAAAATTATTAGTTTAAATTTAGATTAATCCTTGACAGGGTAAAATGTTAGTATATAATGCACTAAAAGATTATTAAATTATTAAATAAATTATGGCAAAAAAAATTATTTATGGAGAAGAGGCAAGGGGGACACTAAAAAAGGGAGCAGATTCTGTTGGGAATGGAATAAAAATAACCATTGGCCCTAAAGGTAGAAATGTCGCATACGATAGAGGTTTTGGTGGACCTATTATAACAAATGCTGGAGCATCAATAGCTCGTGAGATTGTTCTTGAGGACCCACTTGAAAACATAGGAGCTAATATAATAAAGGAGGTTGCACAGAAGGTTAAAGACGTTGGGGGAGACGGAACAACAACAGCAACAATAATAACACAAGCTATTATTAATGAGGGAACAAAGAGAATAAGAACAGGTAATAACGCAATAGGAATTAAAAATGGCATCGATAAAGCCTCAAAGATAGGAATAGAACATTTAAAATCAATTGCAACTAAAATCACAACTGAGGAAGAGAAAATTCAAGTTGCAACAATTTCAGCTGAATCAAGAGAAATTGGAAAAAAAATCTCAGATACTATTTCAAAATTAGGAAACGATGCAGTTCTTACTGTTGAAACATCTCCTGTGTACGGAATAACATCAGAGGTCTCTCAGGGGTTGGAATTTGATAGAGGATACATTTCCCCGTATATGGTAACAGATATAAATCGTCAAGAGGTTGAATATAAGAACATTGGAATTCTTGTAACAGATCATAAGATAGGAATTTTAAAGGACCTTGTACCATTTATAGAAAGTACCATAAGTTCAGGGAGAAAAGAGCTTGTGATAATTGCAGATGATATCGTTGGAGAGGCATTGCATACTTTTAATGTTAATAAATTGCGAGGCGGTTTATCTATTCTCGGTATAAAATCTCCAGGTTTTGGGGAAAGAAAGCGGGATTATTTGGAGGATATTGCAGCTGTGACTGGGGCAACTTTTGTATCAACGGAACTTTATCCAACGCTTGATAAGATTGGATTAGAACACTTAGGAGGGGCTGATAGAATTATTTCAACAAAAGACAAAACTGTAATTGTTGGGGGAAAAGGAGACAAGGAAGTTATTAAGGAAAGAATTACTATAGCAAAAAGAGAATTGGAAAAAACTGAGTCAAAGCATGATAAAATCAAAATTGAAGAAAGAATTGCAAAATTATCGGGAGGGGTTGCGGTTTTGAAAGTGGGAGCAGCAACAGAAACAGAAACAGAATATTTGAAATTGAAGACTGAAGATGCTATCAATGCAGTTAAGGCTGCGTCAGAAGAAGGGGTTGTACCGGGTGGTGGAGCAGCTCTTATTGGGGCAGCTAATGTTATTAAAAAAACAGCATTAGACAAACCTCAAGATTATACAAAAGACGAATTAATTGGATTTGATATTTTAGCTGAAGCTATGGAGGCTCCATTACAAAATATTGCAATTAATAGTGGACAAGGAGATGGATCAATAGTAGTTCAAAAAGTAAAGGAAAGAAAAGAAGGGGGTGGGTATGACGCATTAAATAATACTTATGTAGAAGACATGGTGAAAGAGGGTATTGCAGATCCAGTGAAAGTAACACGACTCGTTATGGAGCACGCGGTTAGTGCTGGGGGTACATTCCTAACGACGGAGTGCGCTATGGCAGAGATTAAGAAGGATCCACCAGCAGCTCCGCGTATGTAAAAAGTACTTGACAACCATAAATAATGGGAGTATACTTGGATATCGTGGGAATTTGCCTTAATACAAAGAATAAGGCAATTAGCGAAAGCTTCTGTTAAACTTCCCGTGATTTTGAACATATACGTTGGGGTGGCGGAATAGGTAGACGCTTGCTATTCCTTGAACAGGATTGAACCAAGATAGGCATCAATGTAAATCCAAGCGAAAGCAAAAAGGGTGCTGGCCTATCATGTAAGGTGACTATACTAGTTTGGGGTGAGACCCCCCGGATAACGAGAGCTTAAGCCGGTCTAGTTCAAATCCTTACCCCCAACACTATGTGTTTAAAATTAATTAAAAAAATATGATCAGAAAAATAAAATGGTTTTTCCAAAGACTAATAAGGGGTTATTCAGATAGTGATATATGGAATCTAGATACTTTTATTGTCAAGAAAATAAGAAAACCGTTAAAAGCTTATATCAGACACCAAGAAAAAGAGGGGATGTCTCTTCCAGCTACATTCGACAAAGACCCTACAGCATGGTTGTTAACTCTAAGTAAAATAGAATTTGCTTTTGATGAAGTGTATGAAGATAAAACATGGCTAGACGGTAAATTAACAAAAGAAGAACGATTAGAAATTGATAAAAGAGTGGTTGAGGGTTTTGAATTGTTTGGAAAATATTTTCAACACCTCTGGGATTAATAAATAATATAAAAAATATGAACTATAAAACATTATTAGAGGATAGAATATTAGTGGACGTATCTAGCGAGGAAAAGACAGCTAGTGGTTTCATTATAAATAAAGATCCTAAAGAGATGGATCGTGCTGCTTATAAAACAGGGACCGTCGTCTCTGTGGGTGAGGGTAGGATGTTAGATAATGGAACAATCATTCCAATGAAGGTAAAGAAGGATGATAAGATAATTTTCCAATTTGGAGATGTGATCGATATTGGGGAAAAAACATTTTTTCTAATAAGAGGTGTAGATGCTGCAATAATATTAGAAGACTAATAGTAATTCAATGAAAAGAGACTGTTATATAAGGTTATTTAGCGATCCAGAAACTGAAGGTTTTGCGGTTAGATTACTACATGATGGTTTTTCTTACACCTTTATTGGAAGGATATTAAATTGCGATAGAAGTTCTGTGTATTCTCTACAAAAACGAAAGGAGGCAGATGGAATGGTATTTAAGAATTATGAAAAAAGCTTAGATAAGATTTATAAACTTAATTATAGAAAGATTAATAGAGAGAAGCGACGTCGAGCAAGACTTGAGAAACTTCCTAAGCCATCAACGATGAAGTTTTTCAAACCCGAAGAGGGAACGACCTATGCAGAATATCGAGCAATAGATCAAGAAAAGACACGCGAAATAAGAGAAGAGAGAATGGAGATAGCTAGGGAAACGATTAGAAAAGTTCATTTACAAAGAGATGCAGAAGAAGCAGAGAAAAAGAGATATAGAGAGAAATTAAAATTAAAAAAACATGGATAAAATCTTAGTTACAGGTGGATCTGGGTTTATAGGATCAAATTACATTCATTATGTTCTTGAACACCATCCTCGTTTTTTTGTGGTCAATCTAGATAAATTGACATACGCAAGTAATAAAAATAATCTAAGGGATTTAGAAAATCTTCCTAACTATCAATTTATTCACGGAGATATTTGTTCAAAGGAAATAGTTGATCTCGTTGTTAAGGGTTGTGATGCTGTGGTTAATTTTGCAGCAGAGAGTCATGTTGATCGATCTATTGAAAGTCCCGATGCCTTTATTCAAACGAATATTGTTGGCACAGAGGTATTGCTAGATGCTTGTGTTAAGCATAATAAACGTTTTCATCACATATCAACAGATGAGGTCTTCGGGTCACTTCCACTAGAGGGCAATAAACTATTCTATGAGGACACCAATTATGACCCCTCAAGCCCCTATTCTGCCTCTAAGGCGTCTTCTGATCACCTAGTGCGTGCATACCATCGAACTTATGGATTAGAGACCACAATAACCAATTGTTCGAATAATTACGGTAGATTTCAATACCCTGAAAAACTAATCCCAAAAACAATTATCCACGCAATTGAGGATAAGAAAATACCAGTTTATGGGAATGGCAAGAACGTTAGAGACTGGGTTCATGTTGAAGATCATTGTTTTGCTATAGATAAGGTTTTACATGAAGGAATGATTGGTGAGACATATCTAGTGGGAGGAAATGCGGAAGAGACAAACTTAAATATCGTCAAGGCTATCTTAAAATTATTAGATAAAAGTGAGGATCTTATTGAATATGTAGAGGATAGAAAAGGGCACGATCTTAGGTACGGTATAGACTCTTCAAAAATAGAAAAAGATTTAAGTTGGTTCCGAAGATATAATCTCAAATCAGGGCTAAAAGACACGGTAAATTGGTATAAAAAAAACCAATATTGGTGGAGAAAGTTGAAGTAAAAGGTCACTTAAAAGAGTTAAAAAAACACAGTACTATGATATTATTATTAGATACTTTTATGAGACACATCGCTAGGATTGCTAGCTACACGTTGATCATATCGGGGCTAATTATAACAGGTTTTTCGTTACCTTCAGAGACTCTGTACTACACGAAAGCTTTTGCACAGGAGCCCCCCGTCGTTGAGGAAATAGCTTGCACAGGGCAGTTTTGCTCTTGTGTTATCTACCTTAGAGAAAACAAAGGATTACCGGTCTCAGGGAACGCGGTAGATTTTCAGCCCAATTACTTTGGCGTACCGCATAGGGGTGATATAGCTATTTTCAAGTACTCCAACGGCACATCTCATGTTGGCTTTGTTGAATACCCATTTCCATCAGGAAACTTCTATGTGTCAGAGGCTAACTTTAAACCAGGGGAATATAGCGAACGTGTGGTTATGCTTGACGATCCCTTTCTCGTAGGCTTTATCCACAAAATTCGATAGTTGACTTGCAATTTTATTTAAAGGATGTATCATTAAATATGAGGATTGATTTATTGATCATCCAATAACCCCCTCGTAAAGACCTATTAGTTGGGATAGTAGTACGGTTCTTTGTGTTAAAAATTCAACATGAATGAGGCAAAAAAACATATAAAATTATTGACCGGTTTTGTGCTTATAGTGGCAATAGTCATAATTGGCGGTGCAGGAGCATTTTTGCATAAAAAATATCAAGATCGAACGAATGAAAAAGAGGCTTTGGAAAAAGAGCTGTCAGCTTTGGTCTATTCTCAAAAAAAAGCTTTGGATATAGCTGTAAAAGAAATAAATGTTTTGAAAACAAAAGTGGAGTTAAAAGACCAGGAATCTGAAAAAAAACTAGGAACTCTAGAAAGTAATGTGGCCGACTTGCAAAGAGAAACGGTCAGTATTAATGATGTGGTTGTGCAATGGAGACCAATAACCGTAAAAGTCAGCTGTCATTTCTTTTACACAAACGGAAAACCCTCCGCAGTGATAAAGGGATCGGGTATTATCATAGAAACTGTAAGTGGCATAGAGGTTATAACCAATAAGCATATAGTATCAAAAGATAATAAATATACCCCGGATTTCTGCAGGATAAACGTTCCGGGCATCAATGAATCTTTAATTGCAAAAATTGATGAAGGAGAAATTTACTGGGGAGAAACAGCTGATGTAGGAAAGCTGAAAATATCTCAGCCTCACAGCCACATAGTTAATTTAACTGAAAATTACAAAGCTCCCCTTTGCAGTAATAAGGCAAAAATTGGTGATAAAATTATCGTAATCGGCTACCCTAAAATAGGCTCCAGTACAGATATAACTGTGACAGATGGAATTATCTCTGGGTACGAAAATAATTATTACATTACATCGGCAAAGATAGAATCTGGAAATTCCGGGGGAGGCGCGATACTCCAAGATAAAAATTGCTATTTGGGAATTCCAACTTTCGCCATGATAGGAGATGCTGAATCGTTAGGAAGAATCCTGGATGTTAAATCTATATTCAGGTCAATCTAAGCGACGTCCATTGCTTCATTTGCAAGACGGTCTGCTTCTTTATTCTCTTCCCGACAGAATAAAGTGTTACGGCAGCACGCACGGTTTGGAACTGTGTAGCCTCAGTTCGACTCTGAGTTTTCTGACAAGTGTTGACATTTATTTTTTAAGAGTATACAATATAAAAATGATTAAATTAAACAATACCATGATGGCATAATAATCGAAAATGACATTAATAATAATATTTCGATTTATGTTATATTATGGAAAATAAAAATGAATTATACACAGGTGTCGTAGAGGCACAAGTGGGTGGTGGTTTTTACCAAGTTGTGGTAGACTATAACGGTGTTGAAAGAACACTTAGATGTTATCGGTCAGGTAAGATGAACAAAAACCGCATTCGCGTAATAGTTGCAGATAAGGTAAAAGTTTGGTGGGAATATCCAAGCACTGTTGGTAGGATTGTTGAAAGGCTCTAAGGAGCACGCGGGATTAGTGTCAGTGGCTCAACACGGCTCTCTTCCAAAGAGCAACCCTCGGTCCAAATCCAAGATTCCGCACAGGGATGAACATTGACAATAAAATATGGCAGAGTCTTCTAACGGCCTAGGAACCTTCGTTTTCACCGAAGTCAATGCGAGTTCGACTCTCGTCTCTGCTACGACCCTATCTTCTAGATAGGACCAGGAATCATGGTTCTCAACCATGCAACGTGAGTTCGAATCTCACTAGGGTCACAGGTATCGGATGATAGCTCGACCCGAAAGGGAGAGAGGAAAGTCGGCACATGTAGTTTTTAAATAAACAAGCGTAGCAGTTAACGGCTGCCAGGGGTGACCCTAGAGTTGCGAACAGAAACGAATGACGGCCCTTTTTTGGGGCGCGGTTAATGAAACGGCTAAATTACTTACGTGCATGCGAGTTTGTGCCCGCAAGGGAAAACGCAAAGAATATGCTAGTGACAGTATATCAAGGTAGATTATCATCAATAACAGGATGCCGCTTATAGATACCTAAAATGCTCCGGTAGCCCAACGCAGAGGCAATGGCTTCAAATCCCATACAGGTGCTGGTTCAAGTCCAGCTCGGAGTACCAGCAAGTATTCCAATGGCAGAGCACCCCACTTGTAATGGGAAGGTTTTGGTTTCGATTACCAATGGAAGCCCAAGTTATCAGTAAAAAATAACCTTATTTTAAGCCATATCTTATAGAGTTGTATTACTTTCATAGGTATGGTAGAATAGAGATATATGAAAATGTTAAAAAAAGTAAAAATTGGTGCTCATATCTATGAAGTTATTTATAGAGATGACATGGACGATGAAGACATGGGTGTGTGTCGACCTCGTAAGCTAAAGCTCTTTGTGGATGACACAGTTGCTCAATCACAGAAAGAGGAGACTTTTTTCCATGAAGTAATGCATGCAATTTTTAATCAAACAGGCTTAGATAAACCATTAGAAGACGAGAAGGAAGAACAAATGGTTCAAATATTGGGTCATGCAATATATCAAGTATTAAAAGATAACGATTTGTTAAAATAATATCCCTATCGTTGGACGGAGACGAGGTTCCAAACTTTGTTATGAGAGTTCGATTCTTTCTAGGGGTGCAGGGGGTGCCGGGCTTAGACCCTGGGGATTCCTTTAATATGTGCAAAGTAAAAACGGCAACAAATTTTTAAAAATGTTGTAATTATATAAATGCAACAGCATCTATAGTCAGTCCGTTTTATGCGACGGTTGACTCACTCCCACGGGAGTTTGTCCCAGCTTAAGCGGTGGGAATGGTTAAGGTCTCAGTAACTTAATTATTCTTATGATATGAGATTGAGTGCTATTTTTTGTCCTAACCAAGAGCGTTTTATCAAATGCAATTTCAAAAAATCATAGATAGGGTTAGCCTATACAGCTTCTTATAGCTTAAATAAGATATACTTTGTAGATTCATGTTGAAGGCCCTGGGGGACGGTGGTTCAACTCCACTCATCTCCACAATAAAAACCTAAAATCCGATTTTTTCGGTCTCATGGCGATACTGCTTCTGCTTTTTGAAGAAGCTTAGTTAGGTATCGTTTTTAGCATAAAAAAAGCCCGAAGGTTTTAATCTCCGAGCTTTTTTGTTATCTAATCATTAACTAATTGTTATTTAGTTAGAGATTTGATCGAGTGCGTGTCCTGTAGCCATATCTGCTACGAGTTTTGCTAGTGCTTCGCTATTTACTTTTGTTTCACCTTTTTCGATAGCTGTTATACCTTTTTCGTTTTCTTCTAGTGCTTTTTCTTCTTCTTTGAGTTCTTTTTCGTAGTTTTCGATGTCTTTTTTGTAGCGTTTAGTTGATGCTTCGTAATTTTTCTTAGTGTTTTCGAATTCTGGGTGATTTGTGTCTTCTTTATCTAGTTCGTATGTGTTGACTTTGATGCGTTTGTTGGTTCTAGTGATTTGTTCTTTAATGCTTTTGATAATGCTTTCAATCTGAGATCTTGTTGTGAGTCGTGTTGAAATAAGAATCATTCTTAGAGAATCTCGTGCGATGATTTTGAATTTTGTTACTTGGTCTGTTAGGTCACGGTGACCTGAGTGGTCTACTACTTCGTCATTTGTTTCGTCGTGTGTTTCGTTATTATTCATAATTTTATTTAATTAATTTCTTAATAAATCTTTTAATACTTTTGTGGTCTAGGGCTTTTTTGCCTTGATGTGGGAATGGTGTTTTTAGAATAAGCGCTGAGAATAGAGAGAATCCTCTTGTGTGCATATCTTTATAGAATATTTCTTTGTATTCGCTTTGGGAATCAACTAAATACAGATCCCATCTTTTTGAGGGTTTCTGAAGACCTAGTACGAAGAATTTGGTATGTGGGATATTTATTTGTATTGTTTTGTCTTCTGCTTGAGATATTTTACTTCCTAATGGAATAGTTAATTGCATATTTTTTGAAGATTGGTTGGTAATGTCGACTTTTAAGGTGCGCGAATTGCGTAATAATACATGGTGATTATTTTTTAACTAGTAAATGTCCTTTCCATTCTAGTTGTTCGTAGGAGCCTGGGAAGCATGTCATAAATAGGTGTGTTGACCATGCACATGCTTGTAGTTCATCGGATCCATAGAAGTGGTGTGCTAATTCGTGTAGGGAAGAAATAACGCTTGGTTTGTTTACATCGTGATAGATGGTATGGGTTTCGGGATCATATTGGTATTGATGGTTGAAGTTAAATTCAAGGATGTTTTTAGGGATTTTGGGGTTAGCGTGATATTCGATTTCTGCTAATATGAGGAGAAGAAGGCTGAGTTGTCTGATTTTAGTTGGGTTGGAATTTTTTTTCCAATTTTTTAGGTATTTTCTTTTCCATTTCTTAGTTTCTTCGATGATTCCGGGGTTGAATTTGATTTGTTTTGTTTTTGCAATTATTTCTTCTTTTGTTGGGTATTTTGTCATGTTTGTGTTGTTAATATCCAAGGCGTTCTTGATTTTCCATGTCATAGTGACGTGGGTCCATGTGGGTTGGGAAATCTTCCTCGTGGAAGTCGGATTGGTTTTCTCGTTCTTCTTTTAGTGATTTCTTTTCATAAGTTGCTTCAGCTATGTTGGTAATGAATGTCATTGTTTTCATTAGTATACCTATTTGGTTTATGTACCATGTTATTTCATCTTTATGGAGTTTGTCAGTGTATACAATGCTTTTGAATTCATTAATAAGTTCAGTGATTGCAGTTACTTGGTCATCTAGTTTGTCATCTATAATGTGAGATATTTGATTGGCGTTTGTTTCTTTTAGGGCTTCTTTTATATCTATGCAGGCTTCTCTTATGTAACGTGTTTGATTGATGGGTGGTGAAACATCTTGATCATTAACCATATCATCGTCAATGTAGTTAATCCATGATCTGTAGGGTCTTAGATTTTCGTTATTTGATTCGAATGTTTTGTCGGTTTGGTTTTGTTTAATGACTGCTATTTTGTTTTCATTTACTTTACTTATAGTGTCTTCGTCTATGGCTTTTTCTTCTTCTTTTTCTGTTTTTATTAATTCTATTTTTCCTTCTGTTTTAAATTCTATATCTTGATTTGAGAGTTTTAGGTATTTGTCATTTAGTTTGAATGAATAGAGTTTATTTGCTTTTATTTCTTCTCCTTCTCCTTCACTAGAGAGTCGTAATTTTCCTCTTGTTTTACTCATTTTAAGGGCTCCAAATCTATTTCTACCGAAGAATACTTGTTCAGCTTTTCCTGTTTTTTTGCTTATTTGGAGAATGACAAAGGTAGCCATGTTATCTGTTCTTATTGTTTTGATTTGATTTTCAATGAAAAGGGCGAGTTCTATAGAGATGGATTCAGAGTCATTCCATCTTAGGGTTTTTTTTGTGGAGGTTGCGTAATATCCTTCCATGCATTCTGTTTGATAGATGAATCCTAGTTTAAGGTGTTTTTCGCGTAATTCTTTATCATTAGAGATTATTCCATTGTGAACTACAAGATAGTTGTATTTGAGTTTATCATTGTTAATGATAAGTGGGTGAGTTTGTGGGAGTCTATTACTTGTTGATGTTGGGTGTCTGTGGTGAGCTATGATCATTTCTGATTTCTTTAGAGTTAGATCTATGAGGAATTTTGTTGGTTCACATGCTCGGTCTATGTCTACTTCTTGTTTTTTGTTGATTCTGATGATGCCGTAACCTTCTGTTCCTCTTGCATATTGTTCTTGATATTGATTGATGATGTATTCGTTTACATCAGTTGCTTTACTTTTTTCTTCTGTTGTTGTGTTAAAGGCTGCTATAATTCCACACATAATTGTTTTTTTAGATTAGGTTGTTAAATTCGAGGCATAGTAGGAGGACTGGAGGTTTCTGGGTCTCTAGAAGGAATTGGAGGCATTTCTGAGCTACGAAGTTCTCTATCTATGGCCATAGAATTATTTCTTAGACTTATCGACTGTCGGTCTAAGATAATTTGAGGTAGTTGTTCTGTTTGTTTTGTTAGGATTCTATAGAGTAGCCCTTGGTCTTTGAGTTCTTTATTTGTGTCGTCAGTTACTTTTGATTGTATTTCTTTTTTTGTTAGTTTAGGTGGAGAGTTTTTTTCGAGTGACCATAGGAATGATAGGAATGGTTTAGTATTTTCTTTTATTCTCATTTCGTAAGGAATTCCTATTATAATTGTTGATTCTCTTAGGTCTTTGGGTTTACTTGTGAGGAAGTCGATTGTTGAGTTGTTGGGGAATTGACCTATATTGTTTCCGCTGTTGAATTTGTCCATCATTCTTGCGAAGAGGTGTTCAGTTTCATCGAGGTCTAGGAAGGTTTTGATTGTTTTTGTTCCTGTTAGGTAATTTCCTTTGAGGTCTTTTGCGATTATTTCGGGCATTCCTTTTCTCATTCCGAAGATATAGTAGTTGTTTTTTAGTTTCCAGTTGAATGCTGCGATTCTGTCCTTGAATGTTTCAGCAAATAGGGTTACGTTTGTGTCATTGTTGTAGGAAACATTCATTACTCTTTTTAGGATATCGAAGTCTGTTTTTTCAGCGATGTCTTGTATCTTTTTCTTATTGCATAGGATTTCAGATTTTTTAGGAAGGGTTGTTTTTTCTGATAGTCCCCATCCAAGAGCTATATCATAGTTGGCTTTTTGTTTGTCTCGTATAACTTGTTTTGGATTGAATAGATATTCGATTTCTTTTTTATAATGTGGATACATTTCAAATGTTCTGATGTATTTCTTTACTTTCTTGAGGATGGTTGTTGTAAGGAGATTGAATTCCATTATTGCTAATGTTTGGAGTGCATCTCCTTGTTTGTCGCTTTTGAATATGATGTCGTTATATTTTTCAAATTTCTTAGGATGATTAATGATTTCATGGTAGACAACAGCTATATAGGAGAGTGTTGCTATTGCTGTTTTAGGTGTTGTTAGCCATTCAGCTGATGGAGCTCTGAATTCAATGGTGAATCCATCTGATCCATCTGGATGTGAGAATTTTTTATTAACTCGGTGGTCTTTTAATGAGCCGTATCCTTGTCTTAATCTTAGATTTAGGTTTGTTTTGTTTTCTGAGATTAGGATTGGGAGGTAGAATGAAGATAGTCTTCTTTGGATAATGTTTTGTTCATTTGTTTTCCATTTTTTATCTTTTGGAATCTCTAGATGTATATGGCCACCAGTTGGGCTGAATTCTGAAATTGTAGACATGTCACATATTTTTATGTGTTTAATCATTTCTTTGAACATGTTTGCCATATTACTTACGACTTTTTGAGGATAGTTTTCAGGGGAGGGTCTGATTTCTGCTGTTGAGGCAGCTCCATCCCATCCGAGATTTCCATATTTACCAATTTCGTATCCTGGACCTTTGATTTTAAATTGTTTTTTACCTTTTAGCATTAGTTTCATTGTTTGTTCTGCGTCTACTTTTCTATTTTGCATTGTTAGTACAAATTCTGGATCTGCTCCTATTTTGAAGCCAAATTCGTTTACTTTTGGTTTAGGCATTTTGTTTGTTGTAAGTAGCTGATAAATTGGTGAGGATGGTTAGTATTGACCTGGGATTTCTTCGTCTGTTGTGGAGTCTATTTCTTCTGAATCTTCATCTTCATAGAAATCATATTGTGGTTGTGGGTTGTTGGATCTTGTAGAATGTTCTAGTTGGCTTATCCAGGGTGCATTATTTTGTACTAGGTCATTTGATTGGTTGGGAAGTCTTTCTCTGATTGCTGTTATCTCTGGCATACTTATTTCGGTGGTGATTGGGGTATCTTGTGGAGGTGCTATGGGGGTGTTGAAGTGTCTGTTGATAAAGCTTGTTATTATTTCGTGATTATATTGAGTTGAGGTGAGAATGATTGTTTTACGTAGTAGGTTTGCGTTAAGCTTTTTTCTTCCATATGTTAAGTGATAGATTATTTGACATAGGTTTTTATAGGTATAACCTGAGAGGCTTCTTGTTGCGTATCTGGCGAAAAGTCTGTAGTCGCTATTTCGACAGTACCAATCTGCTGTTGCTTCAGAGAAGATGACTGGATTAATTTCATCGAGTATTTCTTGAATTGTTTCGATGGTTGGGCCTTGGGGAATTCTGGTTCGGCGTATTGAGGAGGTGTTTTTAATTCGTGTTGCGAGTGTTGTTTGCATTTCTGGGCTTATGTCTCTAAATCTTATGATGAGTTTGTTTCCTTCGTTGGTCCAGAATCCAGATAGGTCCATATCTAGGTGTTTATTTTCGGACATAATGTTTCTTGTTATTGAAGAAGCCTGTTTCTAGTAATTCTTTGAATACTTTTATTTCGTTTTGTTTGCCACATTTAGGGCAGTTGATGAAGGTTTCGTCATCACTATAGCTTTCTGTACCTGTGGCAAATATATAGAAGCAGTGTTGACAGATAACAGTTGATTTTTGGAGGTGGGAGATTGATTCTTGGTTTGTAGTGATTGGGTTTTTAGGTGTGATGATTTTGTGTTCATGTTCTTCGGGGTCTTTTTTCTTTTTCTTTTCAGGTTCTTTTATTTCTTCGGGGTTTTCCCATATGAGGTCATCGATGGTAATGGAGATTTCACATTCTGAGCATTGGTATGATGCATCATCATTCCAGTCAGTGTCACCGTTATTTTCACAGCTGTGCTCGTCTATTATTCTATGGTGGACTCTGTTTAATAGGGTTTCTTCGGATGGTTCATCGTTTAGGTATGCAGTGCCCCATTCAGTACTGTTTGTTGAAACTTCGTAGTGTAGTTTTGTGATTTCTTTTTCACATTCTGGACATTTCCACATAATGTTTTTACGTTAAGTTGGTAATTGCTAGTCGTTTTGTAATTCCCAGTCTTTTTCTAGGTAGGGTTCAATTATTGCAATTAAAGATTTCATAGACATTGCTTTTTCTATTAATGTGTTTTTGTGGTTCATTAGTTCTTTTTTATCTAATTTAGTTATTTCTTTGAGTATTTTTTTGTCTTTAGTTTTTTTCATGTTATCTATTGGGTGTTAATAATTTGTTAACTAATTCTATTGCAAATTTGTCATAGATTTCTTCGGGGTGATATTGTACTCCGAAGATTGGTAATGTTTTGTGTTGAATAGCTTCAATGGTTTGTTTTTGTATACCTTTATCAGAGCAGTGATATGCTATAGCTTCGATGTTTGTACCTAGGTTTTCTATTATTTGATGGTGGAGGCTGTTGACTGAGTGTGTTTTGTCTTTATCTTTGATGAGGTGTTTTCTATCTTTTCTGTCTCCATAATAGTTTGTTGGGTGGCCATTGATATTTTTTAGGGTACCACCGAAGGCTACGTTTAGAGCTTGCATACCTCTACAGATTCCGAAGATGGGTGTTTTGTTTTCTATGTATTTGGGTAGGATTTCTTTGTCGAAATAGTCGAGGTATGGGTTAGACAGCTTAAGGTTGAAGAAGGGTGTTTTTCCATAGGTCATCGGGTTAATGTCTGATCCTCCTTGTAGGATAAGTAGGTCTAAGCTTTTATCTATTTTAGCATTTGGTGATAGTATGGTTACATCACCGAATTGGCTAATCCATTCCATATATTGTGTTGATACACCGAATATGTCTTCTTTTTGTGTTCCTACGATGCCTATTTTTTTCATGGGTTTATATTAATTAGTATGTTCCTATTGTTTCTAATTCTCTCTCTGCAATGTGTACTTCTTTCATTTGTTGTTCAGCGTCTTTTTCATTGTTGTCTTGGATAGATATTTTGTGATTGTCAAGTATATGCATAAGGAAGTTGTATGTTTCTATTGTTAGTTTCATAAGTTTTCTTTTAATTCAAAGCCAGAGTGTCCAAAGATTACAAAAGTATTATCTATATCTGTTAGTTTTGATATTTCCCATTTTGTGTAGAGTGTATTTAGTTCTTCGTCACTTGAGACTAATACTTTTGCATTTTTAGGTAAGGTTTTGAGTGCTTTTATAAGTTGTTCTATTTCCATAATCTTATTTCACTATTTTTGCTAAGTCTTTTGCTAGTGTTTTGAATATTTCTGTAGCTTCTGCTCCTCCTGCGAAGAGTTTGAGAGTGTATGTTCTTTTTAGATCATCGAGTTGTGCAAGGGTTTTGATTGTATGTTTAGTAATTCTTTTAATTTCTTTGTTATTGAGGGGGTGAATAGGATAGAGTTTAGTTTTTTCTGAATTGAAGGCGAAGTCTATTTGTAGGCCTATTTTTGCTAGTGCTTTTTTGGCTTTTTTTGAGTTTTCGTTGGCTTTTTCCCATGCTTTTACATATATTTGGGTTCTGGGTGCGGTTTTAAGTTCATATTCAATACGACTCTCAATTTCTTTTGTTTTTTTGGCGTGGTTGGATCTGATTGTTTGTTTAGTTGCGGTTATGTCTGTAGAGATTATTTGTTCTAGAAGGTTTCTCTCTGGCTTTACATATTCAAGAACTTTGCCAAGTACTTGCTTTTGCTCAAGTGTTTTGAATATTTTTGATAAATTACTTGCTTCTTTTTTAGTTTTCTCTAGCATGTTTAGTGGTTGTGGTGTTTTCATGTTTTTAAAAGATTAAAGCTCCTAAAATGAAGCCTATTGTTAAGTATATTAAGGTTGCTATTCCTTTTGCTATGATTTTATTGTTTGTCATGGTAATTATTCTTTATGCATATCACAATCTCAGCAGTATTTACTATTAATCATTTGGTCGTTGTTTGGACATAGAATGCAGGGTTTTCTGATAGGTTTGGGTTTATCATTTTTATAGGAAATCAATGAATAAAATGTATGCTAGTAGTAATGCTATTAGTGTGAGTATGATTGCTATTTTCATTTTTTTCTTTGTTTAATTCGAGAGCTTACAATAATTATAATTGAGTTTGATAGTTTGTTGATTTTTTGGGCTCTTTTTCTTAGTTTTTCTTCTTCTTTGAACATATCGTTAAGTGATAGTTTTTTTGTGGTTTCGTTGAACATGGTAATGGTATGTTAGGTAGTATTATGAAAGATTGTGTTGTTTGTTTTGTGTATTTGGTGAGTGGCTTGGTTGTATGTGATTTTGAATCTTCGTGCGATTTGGTATACTGATTTACCGCTTTTGTATAGCTTTTTTATATTGTTTGATCGTCTGATTCCTATTAGATGTCTTTTGAGCATGTTTTTTTCTATTCTTTCTCTATTTTTTTCTTCTTTCTTTATTGCTTTAGCGTATTTGGGGTGGTTGGCAAGGTATATTGCTCTTTGTTCTTCTTTTGTAAGCATGGTGGTTGGTGTGTTAGGTTGTTAAAGGTGTTTTCTTATTCTTAGTTCATGAGCTTCTTTGGGGTTAGTTTTTTTGTAGGTTGTCCATTCGCTTCTGGTCATACCATAGCGAGAGGTAAAGCTTTTCTTTGCTCGTTCTCTTGCTTGTGCTTTGTTTTTTCCCATAATATTAATTGAAGATTAGTTTCATTTTCCCTACCTTACCAGTGATTTGGTATACTTCGATTGAATTTATGTCTACTTCATCCCAGTTGTCGTCTCCAGTTGCTTCTAGTTGTTTAATATGTGATTTGGCTTCTTCTAGTGTGTAGCATTTGATGACTGATTCATTATCTTCGTCTTCTTTGCTATAAATCACGAGGTATGTGATTGTTTTAGGGGTTCTTTTGTGTGTTTTTCTTTTCTTGGATTGTTTTTTTCTTTTTTGCATGTTGGTGGTGTTATTTAAATGCTAATTTGAGTGCTTTTTTTCAAGAGCTGAATCTGTAGCTGTATCTTGAAATGTGTGGTAATAGTCCTCTTTTACAGTTTGAGTATGAGGGTTTTCTGTTGTGATGTTTTTCGAAGTTGCGGAGTAGGTGTAATAGCTCATCATTGGAGAATCTTATCTTTTCTTTTGTTTGTCTGTATTTACTATTTCCTAGTGTAATTTCTTTCTTAATCTTTTTAAATCCAAATCTTTTGTATGCTTTCCATAACCATTGTGGTGTTTCTATGTATTTAGGGAATCTATTTTCTTTTTCCCAGAATTCTTGGATTCATTTGGATACTGTTGCTGGAGTGTATTTAATCTTACTGTTGAATTTACCTGCTTTCTAGTTGTCTTTCTGTCTTTGTGTAGATGAGATGTAAGGTATGTTAGCCATGTTGTAAGCGTTTTCATATTTATATTCTGAGGGTTGTAACTCTGACTACATCCTATGGAGCAATATTTATACCGTTCACAAATTTTGTTGCATTTCAAGTTTGGGCATCGCCACTTATCCTCAAATATTACTTCTAATTTTCTTTTTTTCATATTATGTACATTCAAATTTAGTACCCACCATTTGATTACAGTAGGCGTTCCAATAATCTTTACTTCCATATTCGTACTCTGCATAATATCTCTGTGGGGGATTCTCTGCCTGCTCTTTTTGTTGCTCTATGCACTTTTCAGTACAATTCGCGTATATATTGCTTGAGTAGATGTCCAGAGACAACCACAGTACGATTAGCGCCGAAAAGACTATCAATAGTGTTAATGTCTTCCAACTTGTGAATCTATGCTTTGCGTGGAATATACCAATATTTGCTAGTTTGTTTTTCATTTTTGATTTTGTTTTTTTGTTTTTCTTTGGCATGTTATTGAGGATTAATTAATAATGATTAAGAGTAAGATAAGCCAAAACCAGAAGCTTTTTAGAAGTGGAGTACCGTTGATTGTTAATTCTGTTATTTCCATGTTATTGAGGATTAATATTAAGATTTGGAGTGACTTCTTTTATCATGTTGCTATTTTCTTGTAGTAGATGAGCATTGATTGCGAATATTTCTATTAGTCTTTGCTTTTGTTTATCTTTTGTTGTGGTTGGTGTGCTTGTGTCTATTTCTGGTGTTGTGTATTTGATTGCATTTGCAATAGCTATTATGATGGCTATGATGAATAGCATGGTGATTAAATGTTTCATAATAAATGGGATTAATAAGTAAAATAACAGCTAAAGGTCTCTTTCGCTATTGGTTTTCAATGAAAAAAGCAACGCTTGTTTATGACGTTGCTTTTCTATGAGATGTATGCTTTTAGATATTTAACTCTCTGAGCCCGAACCTGATTGATGCACCATTGGTTCTTTTTAGCGCCTGTTGTTGTTTTAATGTTACTGGCTTTCGCATTAAGATTATATTCTACTTATAGTGTGATATCTTGTACTATAAGTCACAGGCTTTCATGTTATAATTCCGTATTGTTTATTGCTAAGGCTTCAGGTTCGGGCTCAGAGAGCTAATTTGTTTATGCTAATTCTTTTTGAAGATTGATGAGTGTGAATATTCTATTCATTGCGTCTGTTCTGCTTTGTCTTGCTCCTGAAAAGAAGTAGTACATCTTGTTATTGATTTTTGCTTTTGCGGTTGCTATGTGTGAGCTACCGATTGTGAATGTTTGCATGATTTTAATTTGCGATTAAATGATAAAATTGGTTGAAATGGTTCATTGCCATAGCGTTCTTTATACCTACAAAATATGGATTTGTCATTGTTTAAGCGTTGGTGTTGCAAAACAGCTGCTGGTATTTTTGAATTCATATTATGTGGCGATGATAATGTGCTGAGTTCTGAATACAAGACTAATGATTCTTGTAAACAACATCAAAAACAATTATTGTGCTATATACATCTTAGCTAAAGTTAATTAGACTCTGGCTAATGACTTTCGTCGTGATGCATATTGGAACTGGGTATCCAAACTTCAGGTGTAGTCATAAGCACCTCTCGAGGATTATGTATTAGGTGTGTAATTCTTTCATTCCATACAAGGTTAAAAGTTACCCTGCTTTTATAAATACATAATGCAGTATCGTCGGTGTTGATATTGTTATCCTAACTATGTTCCTTTGTAGGTCATAGGTAGTTGCTTTATTCCCCTACTTAGGATAGGAATTATTCAGCCAATTCAGATTTCAGCGCACTATCGTTACGCTGATTAGGTTAAGCTTCTTTATTATCTTGTGAAGTACAGGCTAAGGAAGCTTGGTTCTTTTGGTAAAATGGGTCTAGTTCTCGTATTTGTAGAGTGGCTCTCCAGAATTCGTTGATGCGGTCAACGGGGTGGTTGTGTTCTTGATATTCTATGGCATTTGGGCTTAGAATATCTCTTAATACACTGTTGAGACATGTACCACATGGCCATCCACTTTGTACATCACATCCAGAGTGGTGTACGAATAATTCTCTTAGACTAGTGACGAGTGTCAATGGTGTTGGGAGAATTACTTTCTTGGCTCCTTTAGTTTGAGCTATTGTTTTCTTTTTCTTAGGCATAATGATTAAGTTGGGTTAATGATTAAGTCGTTTTTATGTGTTTATGTATTTTGGTGTTCATTTTGAATCCGAATATTTTTGTTGTTTGGCAATGTTATGTCTACAGCACCAGAGGAGTTCATTGCAATCTTTCTTTTTGTGTTCAAGAAATGGTGCATTACAATCTTGACAAGTCCAACAACGAAGGGTTGTACAGAATAACATGATAGTAAAGATTAGATTGATAATTCTATGTTGTGTACAAATGTTCACGAAGAACATTTGTACAATTAACGAGTGATATAGTTCGTATAATATTGAGCGAAGCTCACGAGTATATCAGTCAATTTGCATTTTCGTTTTCGCATGCTAATGCGAGTGAATGATGCCCTTGAACATGAGCACAATCAATATGATTATGCTATGTTTGAATCACGTAAACCAATATGGATAACATGATGGTCGGTCAAGAATAGCTAAGTATCCGTCAGGAGACTTAATCGGCTTGCTCGATTGTTTAAGCTACTCAAGACCTTACAAGCATGTTCAAGGGAACCATTTCATATTGTTAGAAAAAAAAGACTCTCTTACGGCTGAGAACTAGCCAATTACTCCTATGAAATCAAAAGTAACGGTCTGATGAGTGCCGGTTAGCCAAACCCGGTATAAGGGCTACAAGATTATCACTATGTACAGAATGCAAGCGAAGTATACTCTTGCACTAATTCTCATGCGTAAGAAAGTCTAAGGATTCTAAGCATGTTTTAATATAGAGTGTAATGGGAGAATGACGCTCTGGTTAGTGAAAACTTCGTCGTTTCTAATTGATGTGTTAAGCATATCTGCTAGACCATAATTTAGAATTGATAGCCATATCGGGCTAATTGAAGTTTTCACGTTCCAAAGAACCATAATGACGCCCTAGAGCGTAAGTATTTCATCAAGTAGTCGAAATCCGACTCAAACTTGGAATTAGATTGAAATACTTACGCTCCAGAGAATCAAAAGACTCTCATCAGTTTCTATATACGCACTGCTAAGCGGTTTCGCTCTCGTAGAGAGCATTATCAAGCAATTTCAATATACGCATTGCTTAAGCGGTTGTATTCATTAAGAAAAATCTAGAATAAGCTCTGTTTTAACTTATTCTTTTGCTCCCTCTGTAGTGGCAGGAGTTCCTGAAGTTCTGTAGGTTCTATCCATTTCGGATAGTTTGAACGGAGCAGGGTCTCGATTTAGTAGACATTTGTTAGCGTCTTCAGTTTTCATGAAGAACGTTGTCTTTCGAGCCTCTGCGTCATATACAGAGTAGAGCGTAACGCCATCGACTTCGAATGCTCGCATTCTTTCGCCAGTGTCGCCTAGAAGCTCAACAAACGCTAGTGTAGGTACAAGACCTCTAACAGCGTTGAATGTATCATTCGCAAGGGTTACTCGAGAATGTCCATCGGAGCTTCCGCCGATGATTTGATTTACTACTATAGCTTTAATTTCATTCATATTAGAATTAGATGTTAATGATAAAGCGTTAGTTATATACATTGGATAGTATGGTTACATGACAAGTGTCAAGTGTAGAGCCCATAACATAACAGCGTGTAATGCGTGCATTATGCGTAGTTAGATGTGTGTAGCGTGGAGTGGGTGCGCCTGAAGGTGCGTAATGTATTAGCGTGATGTATAGCTTGTTGCTGTGAGGTATAAACCTCTGTAGCAATACTAGCGTTTATCTCGCAGTACTAAGTACGCGATGCGCGAATCGAGATTGTTGAGAGCGTTTCTTCTACCCGGGAGTTAAAGCCAAGGGTGTGTATGAAGAAAACTAACACTGGTCTCTACCACGGTGTGCGGGGTGCGTCTATTTCCGTTGCCTGCGGAATAGCGCGTAGTTCGTTCTGAACCCCCTCCCACACATCTAGTCTCAATGCTAGCGTCATACAGCTAATAGTTAATGTTACACTGTATGTAACGACCTACTCTAGCAAAGAGCGTTCTTCACATGGCGTGTGACGCGTAGTGCGCCTCAAACCGTGTAATGTCATATTGCATATTATCAATATATGTAACAACCATACAGTTTTAACGTCGCGAAGTGGGGGGGGTTGTCTTATTTACCACCTAGTGTGAGGGACGTTGTATAGGGAAACATACTCACCCGTGTCCAGGACTCGTTTTTTGAAAAACAGACAAAAATCACGCAGCGAAAAACGCGCAATTCGTCTAAGGACACCCAAACACTACATACAGCGTGTAAAACGCTGTGAGGGACGCCACAGCGCGTCTCAGGGGACGTGAGGCGGTGTCTCTAACTGCGAGATGGTGCAAATCTGGGCAAAATTTTTTTGACAAACCGCCCCTATATGCTAAAATGTATGCTATATGACTTTAAAAATAAAAAAAATGAGGGATGACGCTATATTACCCACGTATAACCTCGGGGGGGACGCTGCGTTAGATCTGTATGCCCTGGAAGACGTGATATTAGGGTTGGGTTGTCCTATGATGGTTGCTACGGGCGTTGCTGTAGCTGTGCCAGAAGGCTTTGTGGGGCTCATATGGGACCGTAGCGGGCTTTCTATGGTGAATGGTATTAAAACCCTAGGTGGGGTGATAGACTCTGGTTATAGGGGGCAGGTTAATGTTGGTTTGATTAACTTGTCTGAGGGGATGTATAGTGTGTCTAAAGGTGATAAAATCGCTCAGATGCTCATACAGCGCGTTGAGAGGGTTAAATTAGAGGAGGTTGAGGTGTTAGACGCTACTACGCGTGGGAATAAAGGATTCGGTAGTTCAGGTAAGTAATTAGCACCAAAAAACACCCTTTGCATTGTGTTTGGGGTTTTTTTTGGTCTATACTGTGTTCGAACCGAATATGAACGAGGATGGAGATTTAAACCACCCTGTGTTGCCATTGCGCTTTTGCTAGTCCCAGTTCAAAAGGACTATATTTAGAAAGGATTTCATAATGTTTTACTATCACATATTACATAATGCAAATATTCAACTGTATTATTGGCTGAGTAATTTCTGTTCTCGGATTTGTCAGCTTTAAATCTACCGTATTCTTTCGTAAAATACCCATACTTACCACGTAAGCTCATTATTTTTTTTATATCATCAAACGTCATCAACCCTTCGTTGTTATAACTCAAAAAAATATATCTTGCATTTGCACGTAAGATTAGGTCTTCAAATGTCTTTTTTACTTGTGGTCTGGAGCAATAAAGAGATTTTTGATTTTGATATTCACGCAGACCAGTTTTCCTGTGAATTTCCACACATTACTCATAGTTTATTATATTTAGTATGCTTACCTTTAGCTTTGTTGACAGGGTATTTTTTAGCATTTTTTAGCATTTTTTTATCAAATGCTTTCACAATATCTATATTAAGATCACCACTCATCAAAAGCACCCAATATAAAACATCAGCTAATTCCTCGGATACCTCATCCTTGTTAGTTTCTACATATTTTTTGATTTCTTCAGGATTCTTCCATTGAAAATGCTCTAAGACTTCTGCAGCCTCTAATGCTAAGGATATGGCACAGTCTTTTGGGTTGTGAAATTGTTTCCAATCACGCGCATCTCGGAAGTCCGATATCCTTTTAATAAGTTGCTTTATATCTGACAAATGATTGCAGACAAAAGTCTTCCTATTTCTTACATCAATGTTTTTTAAATCAGGAATTTCTATTATTAGTTTCACAAAATTTAATTCCTTGTGATTTCCGATATAATGCCTGTTTAAAACATAGCTGTAATATTGAATATCATTAGCAATTATTTTATAATCCTTCTTTTTAAAATAACTTCCAACAATTCCAGTTCCAGCGAATAAGTCACAAAAAGTATCGCAGTCTTTATCAACTACTTTATTAATTGATTCTTCTAAGAATTTTAACAATGATAATTTACTGCCTATATAATTCATATTTAATAATCTATTACTTCAAAAACTTAGTATATACTATGCTATTTTTTTGTCAAGTTATCCACAGTTTTATTTTTATCTCCATAATAGCTTAGTGCCATGAATAGTAATGCCATTCCTAAAAAATAGAAATCTTCTGTAAAAACAAAAGCTAAGGCTGATATATATACGATAAGTATCTCAAATGTTCTCATTAATGATACTATCACTACCCATACTGATTTTGTTATTCCCCATAATGCCCCTAATGCGTATACAATTTTTTTTAATATTTTCATAATTTAATGTTTAATTTAATAATTTTTCAATAATAGCCTTTATAACGTTGACTGTGACAGCATTTCCTAGTGTTTTATAGCGCTGTGTGTCAGATAAACCCTCTGTCCACCTATCTGGGAAGCCTTGTAGTCTCTCACACTCTGTGGGAGTCAAACGACGAATAGATGTACCATTAACTAATTTCTGTCCATTTCTTGCTGAGGGGCCTCCTGTGTTTGAATGTTTTGGTTTGTTGAGTTGTTGTATTTTTGTAAGGTGTGGTGTTGAAGCGTGAGTTCCCGCCGCCAAAGTTCCCATAATTCCATCAGTTCTATAAACTATGTCTTGTTGGTGTTTACCTCGCTTACTGATTTTGATAGAGCTATTGTTTGTTTCTCCGATAGGAAATACTTGGGGTCTATTTGTTCCTCTAAGATGTCCGATAATGAACACTCTTTCTCTGTTTTGGGGGACTCCGTGATTTTTGCTGTTAAGCACTTGCCATTGTAAGTCATACCCCAACTCATCAAGCGTGGTGATGATTGTTTCAAATGTTTTTCCTTTGTCGTGTGAGAGAAGTCCTTTAACATTTTCAAGGAATAAC
>Ga0098034_1000055_pt1 | contig 61383 bp, 56 predicted proteins | sample 2_EtaG_FD_77062 | JGI IMG/M metagenome (GOLD analysis project Ga0098034, IMG submission 77062) | Marine viral communities from the Subarctic Pacific Ocean - 2_ETSP_OMZ_AT15125 metaG | ecosystem: Environmental > Aquatic > Marine > Oceanic | place: Pacific Ocean | collected 2015-01-07
AAACAGGCGGGCCGTCCGGTCTATAGCTACAAACTGTCGATCATCCACTTCTGGGCGCTGATCTTTCTGTATATCTGGGCGGGTCCGCACCACCTGCACTATACCGCCTTGCCCGATTGGGCAGCGACGCTGGGGATGGTGTTTTCAATCATCCTGTGGATGCCAAGCTGGGGCGGCATGATCAACGGTCTGATGACGCTTGAGGGCGCGTGGGACAAGATCCGCACCGATCCGATCATCCGCATGTTTGTCGCCTCGCTCGCCTTCTACGGGATGTCCACCTTCGAGGGGCCGATGATGTCGATCCGCGCGGTGAACAGCCTTAGCCACTACACCGACTGGACCATCGGGCACGTGCATTCCGGTGCGCTTGGCTGGAACGGGCTGATCACCTTCGGCGCGCTGTATTTCCTGACACCGCGGCTTTGGGGGCGGGCGCAGATGCATTCGCTGTCGGCGATCAACCTGCACTTCTGGCTCGCGACCGTGGGCATCGTTCTTTACGCGGCGTCGATGTGGGTCTCGGGCATTATGGAAGGGCTGATGTGGCGCGAGGTCGATGCCAATGGCTTCCTTGTCAACAGCTTTGCCGACACCGTCGAAGCCAAATTCCTGATGTATGTGGTCCGTGGTCTGGGCGGGGTGCTCTACCTCGCGGGGGGTGCGGTGATGGTCTGGAACATGTGGATGACCATCCGCGCCCCGCAAGCCCACCCCGTCACCGTCGCCCTGCCAGCGGAGTAAGATCAATGGCCAAGAACCCCCAAAGCCCCAACTATGACCCCGCTGACGATCCCAAGGTGGTGACCGCCAGCGAAGGGATGAAAAAGGGCAAAATCCCGAACGAACTGCCGTCCGAGACGCAGACGATCACCTTTCACCAGCGGTTTGAACGCAATGCGACGCTGCTGCTGATCGCCTCTCTCGGGGTGGTGAGCATCGGCGGTATCATCGAGATCGCGCCGCTGTTCTGGCTGGAAAACACGATCGAGAAGGTCGAGGGCATGCGCCCCTATTCGCCGCTGGAACTGGCGGGGCGCGAGATCTATGTGCGCGAGGGCTGCTATGTCTGCCACAGCCAGATGATCCGCCCCATGCGCGACGAGACGGAGCGTTACGGCCATTACAGCCTCGCCGCCGAATCCATGTATGACCACCCGTTTCAATGGGGCTCGAAACGCACGGGGCCGGATCTGGCGCGGGTCGGTGGGCGCTATTCGGACGAGTGGCATGTGGACCACCTGATGGACCCGCAGTCGGTCGTGCCGGAAAGCGTGATGCCGAAATACGCCTTTCTGATGGAAGCCAAGCTGGAAAGCGAGGATGTGACCGATCTGCTGGCGACCCACCGTATGGTTGGCGTGCCCTACACCGACGAGATGATCGCCAGCGCGAGCGGAGATTTCCGCATGCAGGTTGACCCCATGGGGGATTATGACGCGCTGCTTGACCGCTACCCCGGTGCGCAGGTGCGCGACTTTGACGGGCAGCCCGGTGTCAGCGAGATGGATGCCCTGATCGCCTATCTGCAAATGCTCGGGACGTTGGTCGATTTCTCGACCTTTGTGCCCGATGCCACCCGCTGAGGAGCTTGCCATGGACACCTATTCCTTCCTGCGTGAACTGGCCGACAGTTGGGCCTTGCTGATCCTGACGCTGATCTTTCTGGGGGTCATTGCTTGGGCCTATCGCCCCGGCTCGCGCGCGCTGCATGATGACGCGGCGGATGTGCCGTTTCGCAACGATGACCCCGACCAAGCCCGCCAAGACGGAGCCCACCAATGACCGACAACCGCAAGATCGACCCCACCACCGGCACCGAAACCACGGGCCACAGCTGGGATGGCATCGAAGAGCTGAACACGCCCCTGCCGCGGTGGTGGCTTTGGACATTCTACGCCACCATCGTCTGGGGCGTCATCTATACCATCCTCTATCCCGCGTGGCCGATGGTTTCGGGCGCGACGGCGGGGCTGTTGGGCTATTCCACCCGTGGCGAGGTCGCGGCTGAGATTGCGCGTGTCGATCTGTCGAATGCCGATCTGACGGAAAGCCTGATCAACGTCGATATGGGAGTTCTGAAAGACAACGAAGAACTGCACCGTTTCGCTGTGCAGGCGGGGCGTTCGGTCTTTGCGGCGAATTGTTCGCAATGTCATGGCGCGGGGGCAGGGGGTGTGGTGGCCTCTGGCTATCCGAACCTTCTGGACGATGACTGGCTTTGGGGCGGCACGATGGCCGAGATCGCCTATACCGTGCGCCACGGCATCCGCAACGAGGATGACGCCGACGCGAGGGTGTCGCAGATGCCGTCCTTTGACTGGCTGGGCGCTGCGGAGCTGGACGCCACGGCCCATTTCGTGCGCAGCCTTTCGGGGCTCGCGCATGACGAGACAGCGGCCCAAGCGGGTGCGGATATCTTCGCCACGAATTGCAGCGCGTGCCACGGTGAAACGGGCCTTGGTGATCGCGAGATCGGCGCGCCAAACCTTGCCGATGCGATCTGGCTGCGCGGCGGCAGTCACGAGGCGATCATCCAACAGCTGAAAACGCCGCGCATGGGGGTCATGCCGCCGTGGCAGGCGCGTTTGGGCGAAGCCGATGTGCGCGCTGTGACCGCTTATGTGCACGGTCTGGGCGGAGGTGAGGCCGCGATGGACACGGCCCAAGATACGCCTGCCGACTGAGCCGCCGCACGACGAGACCTGTTGTTTGATGCAGATCAAAGCGGCCTGCGCCCCACGGGTGTAGGCCGCAAGACGTAACCCCGGAGCCACCCGCCCATGTCCAACGCCGCCCCCCCGCTTTTCGCCGCGCGCGAGCCGATTTTCCCCCGCCGGGTGAGCGGCTTTTTCCGCCGGCTGAAATGGGTGATCCTGATCCTCACGCTGGGGGTCTATTACGTGACCCCGTGGCTCCGTTGGGACCGCGGGCCGAACCTGCCGGATCAGGCGGTTCTGGTCGATCTTGCGAACCGCCGTTTCCATTTCTTCTGGATCGAGATTTGGCCGCATGAATTCTATTTCGTCGCAGGGCTGCTGATCATGGCGGGGCTGGGGCTGTTCCTGTTTACCTCTGCCTTGGGTCGGGTCTGGTGTGGCTATGCCTGCCCGCAAACCGTCTGGTCTGACCTCTTCATGACCGTGGAGCGCTGGATCGAGGGCGACCGCAACGCGCGTATCCGCCTGCACAATGCGCCGTGGAGCCTGCGCAAGGCGCGCTTGCGGGGGGTGAAATGGGCGGTCTGGTTGCTGATCGCGGTGGCGACGGGCGGGGCTTGGGTCTTTTACTTTGCCGATGCGCCCAGTCTCGCGCGCGACCTCGTGACCCTGCAAGCCGCCCCCGTGGCCTATGCCACCATCGCCGTGCTCACCGCCACGACCTTTATCTTTGGCGGCTTCATGCGCGAACAGATCTGCATCTACATGTGCCCCTGGCCCCGCATCCAAGGCGCGATGATGGACCCCGGCACGCTGACCGTCGGCTACCGCAAATGGCGGGGGGAGCCGCGCGGGAAGGGTGGGGTGAAGCGCCAGCAAGCCGCCGCCGCCGCGATTGGGAGCGGCGATGCCGTGGCGCGCTATGGTGCCGCGCTGGACATAAACTCCGCCGGAGACCGCCAGTCGCGCAGCGGCGACGTGCTGGGGGATTGTATCGATTGCAACGCCTGTGTCGCGGTTTGCCCGATGGGGATCGACATCCGCGAGGGTCAGCAGATGGAGTGTATTACCTGCGCCCTCTGCATCGACGCCTGTGACGATGTGATGGCCAAGATCGGGCGGCCACGGGGGCTGATCGACTATCTCGCGCTGGATGACGAACCGCCAACCGCCCCGCAAGAAAGCGCCGCAGTCGCGGGGTATGCCGAAGCCCCCGCCGGTGACGTTGCCGGTGCCGCGCTGCCCCCGTGGCAGCCCAAGCCGCTTTGGCAGCATATCTTTCGACCCCGCACGATCCTGTACACGACGGCATGGGCCGCCATCGGTGTGGCGCTGGTCGTCGCGCTTTTTATCCGGCCCGAGATCGACATGACCATCGCGCCGGTGCGCAACCCGACCTTTGTCACCCTGTCGGACGGGTCCATCCGCAACGCCTATGACATCCGCCTGCGCAACAAACACAACGAAGCGCGGGATTTCAGAGTGTCGCTGGTGGCCGACAGCCCCTTGGAACTGGCGCTAGAGGGCGCAAGTAACGCCGTGGTCAACGTGCCCGCTGACACCAGCCGGTTGCAACGTGTCTATGTGATCGCCCCGCCGCAGACCCCCGCCGCCCGCGCGCAGCGCAGTGATCTGCGCCTTTGGGTCGAAGATGTCACCTCGGGCGAGCGGGCCTATGGCAATACAATTTTCAACGGAAAGGAAGGATCTGATGAGCGCAGTACAGACTGAACGCCCGCTGACCGGCTGGCACGTGCTGGCGATGTTTATCGGCGGCTTTTCTATCATCATCTCGGTGAACCTCGCGCTGGCGTTCAACGCGGTGCGGACTTTCCCCGGCAAAGAGACCGAGTCGAGCTATGTCGCCTCGCAGAACTTCGACACCGACCGCGCCGCACAGGAAGCTTTGGGCTGGACCGTGCGGACGGCGCTGACCGACACGACGCTTAGGCTCTCTGTGACAGATGCGAGCAATCGCGTGGTAAGGCCCGAGATCATCTTTGCCACATTGGGGCGCGCAACAACGGTAGCGGATGACATCACGCCGGAATTCAGCTGGGACGGCACCGCATGGGTTGCCCCCGTCACGTCGGGCCCCGGCAACTGGAACCTGCGGATAGAGATGCGGGCCGCTGACGGTACGCTCTTTCGGCGCCGCATCCCGCTGCGGGGCCTGCGATGACTGTCGCTGCCTGTCCGGGCTGTATCGCGCTGGCCCCATCGGTCGATACCGCGCGCAAGGGCGTGCCCGACACCGAGGCGGCGGTCTACCTTGCGCTGCCGCAGATCCGCTGTGCCGCCTGTATTGCGGGGGTCGAAGGGGTTTTGGCCAAGCTGCCCTCTGTGAAAGCGGCCAGAGTAAACCTGAGCGCCAAGCGGGTTCGCCTTGTGCTCGCCCCCGGGTGTGACGCCAGCACCGCCCTTCAGGCCTTGAACGACGCAGGCTTTGACGCGCATGAACTGGACGCGACCGCCCTGCGCCCCGCCAATGACGATGCGGGGCGGCGCCTTCTGGCCCGTGCTGCGGTGGCGGGCTTTGCGATGATGAATGTGATGGCGATCTCTGTCGCGGTCTGGTCGGGGGCAGGGGATGTGACACGGGTGATGTTCCACTGGGTCTCGGCCGTCATAGCACTACCCGCCCTGGCGTTTTCTGCGGTGCCTTTCTTTGCCTCGGCATGGGGTGCCTTGCGGGCGGGGCGGGTGAACATGGATGTCCCCATTGCGCTGGCGATCCTGCTAGCCGCTGCGACATCGCTTTATGAAACCTTTGCGGCCCGCGGGGCGCATACATGGTTTGATGCCGCGCTGTCGCTCACGTTTTTCTTGCTGGTGGGGCGGTATCTTGAACACCGCGCGCGGGCGACGGCGCGTTCTGCCGCAGCAGAGCTGACGGCGCTGGAACTGCCGCGCGCCACCCGACTGACCGCAACAGGGCGCGAAACCGTGGATGTCGCCGTGCTGATGCCGGACGACCGGATCGCATTGGCCGCAGGGGCCCGTGCGCCTGTGGACGGCATAGCCGAAACCGCCGCAATGGTGGACCGCTCTGCCCTGACCGGAGAGGCGGACCCCGTCGCTTTGGCCGCAGGGGGTCTGGTCTGCGCGGGCGAAGTGATCCTTGGCGCACCGCTGACACTGCGGGCCACGCATCGCGCCGAAGACAGCACCCTGCGCCGTTTGGCGGCCCTCGTCGAGGTCGCAGAGACCGGCAAACACCGCTACAGCGGGATCGCGGACCGCGCCGCGCGGCTTTATGCGCCGGTGGTGCATGGTTTGGCCGCGGTGGCTTTCGCGGTCTGGTGGGCGCTGACGGGGGATTTGCATCACGCCATTGCGGTGGCCACAGCGACGTTGATCATTACCTGCCCCTGCGCCTTGGCGCTTGCCATTCCGGCAGTGACGGCGGCAATGACGGGGCGCTTGTTCCGCGCGGGTGTGCTACTGAAATCGCCCACGGCACTGGAACGGCTGGCTGACATCGACACGGTCGTTTTTGACAAAACCGGCACGCTGACCGAAGGGGTGGCTGTTCTTCCCGCGCTTGATCCCGGCGCCGCGTCAGTTGCGCTGAGCCTGGCCCAAGCGTCGCACCACCCCGCGTCCCGTGCGCTGGCGGCGTCCCTTGCGGGGCAGGCTCCTGCCGAGTTGCGCGACGTGGTCGAGGTCGCAGGGAAGGGGGTCACCGCCCTTTGGAATGGTGAGCCCGTGGGGCTGGTGCGCGGAGAGGACGGGCCCGAGCTTCATCTGCCCGATCGGTGCATCCCCCTGCCGCTGACCGAGACCCCGCGCCCCGGCACCGCCGCGTTGATCGCCGCGCTTCGCGCCGGCGGGTGGCAGGTCGCGATGGTCACCGGAGACACATCGGCCCGCGCCGCCGCCCTTGCCGCAAAGCTTGGGATTGATCAGATACATGCCGGCGTCTTGCCGTACGAGAAAGTCGATCTGGTGCGTGGCATGACCGAACAGGGCAGGCGGGTGCTGATGGTGGGTGACGGGCTGAATGACACCGCAGCGCTTGCCGCCGCACATGCATCGCTCGCCCCCGGTTCGGCGCTGGACGCTGCAAGGGTCGCCTCGGACGGTGTCATTCTGGGGGGCACTCTCGGCACGGTCGCGCAGACCCTGAGCCTGGCACGTCGGGCGCGCAGCCGCATCAAGCAGAACCTCGCCCTCGCCGCCGCCTATAACTGCGTGGCGATCCCGGTCGCGGTCATGGGCTTTGCCACACCGCTGATGGCGGCGGCGGTTATGTCTTCGTCCTCCATCCTTGTCGTCCTGAATGCGCTGCGTCGATGAATATTCTGATTGTCCTCATCCCCGTTTCCATATGCCTCGGCGCAGCAGGGCTGATCGCCTGTCTGTGGACATTACGCAGTGGTCAGTACGAAGACCTGGAGGGCGATGCCGCGCGTATCTTGCTGGAGGATGACATGTGTGTTGAAGGTGAAGAGGGGTAGAGCTGGGCTTAGGACGCGTGTCACAGCCGACCACGCCGCAGCGGATCTGATGGCCGCTCCCGCCCTCGGCCCCATAAGGATCACGAGGGGCGAGAATAATCATCTTAGATTGCCGTGTGAGGTGACTGTTGATAGAAGCCGGTAGTCGCACGCCATCTGTCCGGAGGGGCTCCTCATACTGTCGATCATCATCAACGTCGCTTCGGCTCGGGACCGTATGGCCTTTATGGCGCAACAGATGGATGCGCTAGGTCTACCCTATCAACGGCTCGAAGCCGTTACCCCCGATGCGCAGAGCGGATCGCATAACGCGGCCTATTGGGCCAGTTGGCAACGCCCCCTTAAGGAAACCGAGAAGGCTTGTTTTCTGAGCCACGTAGCAGCATGGGAGCGTGTTGCGGCTTTGGGGGAACCTGCGTTGATCCTTGAGGACGATGTCGTGCTTTCTCGTGCGACGCCGATAATGCTCAAGTCCTGTCGCGGGCTGGTGGATGTCGACCATCTGACGCTTGAGGTACGCCAGCGTCGGAAGATTGTCGCCAAAGACGCACAACCGCTGACAGACGACCACGTTATGCGCCGTCTCTATCAGGATCGCAGCGGTGCCGCCGCATATGTGCTATGGCCGTCAGGGGCGGCAAAACTGTTGCAGCGCGCAAAGACACAGGCAGCACTTGCCGATGCGATGATCTGTGGTGCTTACGAGCTTAAGAGCTATCAGGTCGAACCGGCCTGCGCGATCCAGATCGACCAAGCGGAGGCTTACGGCGTAGCTGTCGGGCTTAAGACACATTCGCTGATCGGGGCCGGTGTGCCGACACGGCAGCCAACCACCGCGAGGTTCAAGCTGCGCCGCATCGCCGCCCAACTTCGCATGGGCATGCAGGCCTTGCTGCATGCCGTGGATGCCGAACGCCGCGAGATATCATTGTCACCCGCCGAGTTTTATACGGTCGCCCAAGAGCCGCGGCGCTAAGCCTCGTCCCACCAGCTTGTTTTATCCCGTTTGTGCTGTGCCTTAAAGCGCGCAAACGCGGTGTCATTGATCTGCAGCCGTGCCCAGATCTCTTGGAAAATGGGCCCGACGGGATCAAGCGCCATAAACGGTTCCATCCTCCAGACCATATTGCGCAGGGTGTCATCCGTTCCGACGGTAAAGCAGGACATTCCTTCGAAAAGCGGGATGAGCCGGTGTTGAACATCCTCGACATGCGTAGGAGTCATCGTGGTGTCCAAGGTATCGGTCAGATACCGTTCACTTTCGTACATTTTAACTGTGTTAACGACCGCGCTTGTCATCATGGCAACCGCGCGCACCGCCATATCGCTATCATGGGTCGCAAATGTGTCGGTGGCTGAGACAAGCCAGCGGATATTCAGTTTCTCCCGCAGGAAGTCCCCCTCGGCCATCCACAGGGTGCGGAATTTCTGATAGGTTTCAGCCAGGTTGTGGTCGCGCCGGATCAGCACGATCAACTCTGCATGATAAAGCAGCAGCGCAGACTGCCCCGAAAATTCCGTCCTTAGATTTTGCAGATGCAGGTCGATGGATTTCGCTGACCCCCGCGTCTGAACCGGATCGCCCGCGTCAATCATCGTCGCTTTGAGCTCGGCTAGATCATGTTCCGCCGCCGCATGCCTGCGCGCCCCCCAGCGTTTGCGATGCTGGTTGAGGGATAAAAACCGTCTAAGCCGTCCGGGTTTCTTTCGCATTGGTCTCGCTTTTCCTATCGGTTTAGTGGCGCAACACTCCGTAAAGACGCAGTACATCAAACCGCCGACGTAGTCTTCGGCTTTTTAGGAAGGGTCTGAGAAGCCGGTATTTCAGCGCCATCTTCCCTTGGTCAAAGCGCCCCGGAATATCGGAGTCCTTGTCAGTTTGCGTCACAATAGGTCGGGCTAAAAAGCCCTGCCGCAGCATGCCCGGGGCGTGCCGCCAAACGAGATCGACCGGAAAGAAGAGGTGCTCGGTGGTCTGCAGAAACGCCTCTGCCGCACGACGTGAAACGATGTACCCGCTTCCCAGTAGCGGTGCCGGATCACATTCACACGCCACATGGCCGTTGGGGAGCGGATGAAGGTGAAAAATCCGCCAACGCCTACGCCATTCAAGCCTGCGCCATAGGCGACGCCGTGACCGTTCAAACACCGTTGGGCGTGTTCTAACTGCGTCGTTCGCAAGTTGACTGAGTGTCTCTTCATCCAGCGTGTAGGTGTAGGGCGCGTTAGAGGAGAGATTCAAGAAATCCAGGCCAAGGCCGGGCATTTGCTTCTGAACCATCTCCAAATCCGGTGCGATATCAATATCATCTTCAATGATCAGTGCATATTCTTCGTCTGTTTCAAGAAACTGCCGCCAAACGGCGATGTGCGAGGCTGCGCAAGCAATTTCACCGCGAACGGGCTGTTTTTTTTGATTAATTACAAATAGGTGTGGCTTTAAATCTGGGAGCTTCGCATCTTCGTCCTGCCCGTCGACGGCGCGGAAGATTTTGAATGGCAATCCTAGGTCAGCCATCTTTCGCGAAACCTCCGACAGTCGGTCAGGACGCCGCTCTAGGTTGATCAGGTAAGTATCCACAGAGTTCCTCGTTATTTACAACTGGACAGTATCCAGTACCTTTATTTTTCCAGCTAGAGCTTGTGTGGCCAAAACCTTGATCGGACCAGATATTGTTAGGTACCCCTTAGGATACGACTTCAGGTTGTTGGTCAAGATCACTCATAGACGCCACATATCTGGTATTCACGAGGCATTCCCCACTTTCAGGCGCAACAACCCGTGACCGGACTACGAAAGCTATGTATCGCGTGGGCATATTGAGTGCGGAGTATTAGGCCCCAAGGACGTCACACCGTCTTGTCGTCAAATGTTTCCGACACATCCATCAAGCGCTGAGGCTCATATAAGCGCGGGTCACGGCCTTGGCATCGAACTTTTCGGGGAAATCGATCCTGAAACGCTTCGGGTTGTCTGAGGCTTCCGTCATTCGGGCTGAAAGCGCTTCGATATTGTCGGGTGGTGACACGAGATTTGGTGTGGGCAGTATTTCAGCCGGCCCCGAGGGGCAATCCGTGCTTATGACGGGGACACCAAGGGCAATCGCTTCGAGGATTGTCATGTTCAGCCCTTCATATTCCGACGATACAACCATGAATCTTGCCGCTTTGATCAACGGGAACGGGTTTTTCTGGAAGCCCACAAAATGCACGCGGTCTGCGATGCCCAAAGACTGCGCCAATGCTTTGGTTTCCTCCAGCAAGGGTCCGGTCCCGACGAGCAGCAGGTCATACGGGGTCTTTGCCTGCGCATATGCATGTAGCAGACGATCGTGGCGCTTGGCTTTTTTGAACTTGCCTACGTTGACGATATAGTCCTTCCGGGGCGGCACCGGTTCATCAGCCTGTCGTTGGATCAAAGCCGGTTCGACCGGGTTATAGATTGTGCGCGTCTCGATCGATTGCCCAAACAGCGCCTGCATGTCCTCTTCGACGCCCTTGCTGACGCAGACACATTTTTTTCCGCTGTAGATCTGCTTCAGTCGATTGAGGCGAGGGTCGGCGGCACCATCAAGAGCATACTCCTGCGACGTATTATTATGCATGATAAAATGAATATTCGGGAGCCGGCTCTTTGAAAGAATAAAATCGACGGGATGAAGGTTGGAAAGCACCAGATCAGGCGTCCCGATGTTCTTCCTGATAAATCGGTCAAAAAATTTCGCCGCAATCTTGGGGCGGATTTTTCGAGGTAGCGATCGAAAAGCACGGTACGGAAATTTGTGGATATGAACTCCGTTATCTAGCGGCAGATCAATAGTGTCTTTAAATATAACAATATGCGCCGTGCCACCCAATGCGTTTATATTTCGCGCCAGTGTTTGAACAACGCGCTCTGCACCATTCCCCTGCAGGCTGAAAACAGCGAGAACTATCGTTTTCATATACTCTTCTCCAATTCGCGCTTTGGGCGTTGCATAGACCAAACGGTAGATAATGCGCACGGGCGTTGTGAAGTCCAGAACGGTTTTTGCAAGAATGCCGTGTTAAGATGCCGTTATCTGTTCGGGACGTGTCCGGCGGCTGTGGCGGGGCCGGCCTTGGCGCGGCGGAACTGGCGCCAGATGTTTTTCCGATCCCTTGCACCCCTTCTTGTCGCAGCGCTAAAAAACCAGTTGTTAGTTACAAATGCAACCTTTAGGCAAGCGCTAGTGGAACGCGAGGAGCCGAGTATGACTGTCGAAAAACATCCGACCCGTATGACCCAAGCCCCGTCTCTTCCCGGGGCCAACGCCGGTTATATGCCGGGCTTCGGGAATGATTTCGAGACAGAGGCGCTGCCGGATGCCTTGCCGCAAGGGATGAACAGCCCGCAAAAATGCAACTACGGGCTTTATGGTGAGCAGCTTAGCGGGACTGCCTTTACGGCGCCAAGCCATCAGAACGAACGTACCTGGTGCTACCGCATTCGCCCGTCGGTCAAACACTCGCACCGGTATCACAAGATCGATCTGCCGCTTTGGAAATCCGCGCCCAACATCGTCGCGGACGTCACGAGCCTTGGGCAATATCGCTGGGATCCGCTGCCGCACACAGACACGCCGCTGACATGGCTGACGGGGATGCGCACGATGACGACGGCGGGCGATGTCCATACGCAGGTCGGCATGGCGACCCATGTGTATCTTGTGAATGCCTCCATGGTTGATGCGTATTTCTATTCTGCCGACAGCGAGATGCTGATCGTCCCGCAGGAAGGTCGCCTTCGGTTTTCGACTGAACTGGGGATCATTGATCTCGCGCCGCAGGAAATCGCGATCATTCCGCGGGGGCTGGTCTACCGTGTCGAAGTGCTTGAAGGGCCGTGCCGCGGGTTTGTCTGCGAGAACTACGGCCAAAAGTTCGAGCTGCCAAATCGTGGGCCGATCGGGGCCAACTGCATGGCCAACCCGCGCGATTTCAAAGCACCCGTTGCCGCGTTTGAAGACCGCGAAGTCCCCTCTACCGTGACGGTGAAATGGTGCGGGGAGTTCCATGAAACCAAGATCGGGCAGTCACCGCTTGATGTGGTGGCATGGCACGGGAACTACGCGCCGGTGAAATATGATCTGCGCACCTATTGCCCCGTGGGGGCGGTGCTGTTCGACCATCCTGACCCGTCGATCTTTACCGTTCTCACCGCGCCGTCCGGTGTCGAAGGTACGGCGAATATCGACTTTGTCTTGTTCCGGGAACGCTGGATGGTGGCGGAAGATACGTTCCGCCCGCCGTGGTATCACAAGAATATCATGTCCGAATTGATGGGCAATATTTACGGCCAGTATGACGCGAAGCCCAAAGGCTTTATTCCCGGCGGGATCAGCTTGCACAATATGATGCTGCCGCACGGGCCTGATCGCAATGCCTTCGAGGGGGCCTCCAACGCAGAGCTGACGGCCCAAAAGCTCGACAATACGATGTCGTTCATGTTCGAGACCCGCTTCCCGCAGCAACTCACGAAATTCGCCGGACAGGAGGCCCCCTTGCAGGATGATTACATCGATTGCTGGGCGGACATCGAAAAGAAGTTCGACGGGACACCGGGCAAGAAATGAAGCGGGACTCCGGCCGGTGAAAGCACAACGTTGACCCGGCGCGATGCCGCAGGGCGTGACGGGTATCAGATGAGGTTGGGCAGGTGCCAAAGCATCGTTCGATCCGCAACAAATTCCCCAAAGTAAAAGGACCAGAACCATGGCAAAAGCATTCGCATCCCAAGGGGATATGACAGAGAAGAAAGTCACCTTCGACGAAGTCGGCGAGGGCCTGTGGGCCTTCACCGCGGAAGGCGACCCGAATTCGGGCGTGATCATCGGCGATGACAGCGTCATGATTGTAGAGGCACAGGCGACGCCGCGTCTGGCCAATAAGGTCATCGAGAAGGTGCGCGAAGTCACCGACAAGCCGATCAGCCATGTGGTGCTGACCCATTATCACGCGGTGCGCGTGTTAGGGGCCTCTGCCTATGGGGCACAGCAGATCATCATGTCCGACGTTGCCCGCGCGATGGTCGAGGAACGCGGACAGGAAGATTGGGACAGCGAATTCCAACGCTTTCCCCGATTGTTCGAGGGGCATGAATCAATCCCCGGGCTGACTTACCCGACCACCACATTCAGCGACAGCATGACCGTCTATCTGGGCAAACGTCGCGTTGATATCAAACACATCGGCCGCGCCCATACGGCGGGTGATGCGGTGATCCATGTGCCGGATCAGAACGTTATGTTCACGGGCGATATCGTGGAGGATCATTCGGCCTGCTATTGTGGCGACGGGTATTTCGGCGACTGGGGGCAAACGCTTGATAACATCAAGGCCTATGACGTGGATGCGATCGCACCGGGTCGGGGGGGCGCCTTGATCGGCAAGGACGCCGTTGAACGGGCGATTGAAAGCACGCGTGATTTCGTCGAAAGCACCTTCAAGCCAGCGCAGCGGGTCGCCATGAAAGGCGGCACGTTGAAAGAGGCATGGGATGCGGTGCGCGCTGAATGCGACCCGAAGTTCAAGGATTACGCGATCTACGAGCACTGCCTGCCGTTCAACGTTAGCCGCGCCTTCGACGAGGCCCGCGGCATCTGGCATCCGCGTATCTGGACAGACAAGCGCGATCTGGAAATGTGGGCGCAGTTGCAGGGCTAAGGCCAGGTCTGGGAGGGCAAACCATGGTCGACGTCCGCTATGATATCGCGTTCAAACTATACCCTTACCAAAAGGGAGCGGATCAGGATCTTGCCCCCCGGCGTCACCCTGTGGTGATCGTCGGGGGCGGGCCCATCGGGATGGCGCTGGCGCTTGATCTTGGGCGCAAGGGCACACCTGTTCTAGTATTGGACGATCATGAAGGGGTCGGACAGGGCAGTCGCGCCATCTGTTTTGCCAAACGCACGCTCGAGATCTGCGACCGCCTTGGCGCGGGCAAAGCGATGATCGACAAGGGCGTTCAGTGGAACGTCGGCAAGGTGTTTCATGGCGATGAAAGGGTGTTCGAGTTCAATCTGCAACCCGAAGACGGCCATAGGGCTCCGGCGTTTATCAACCTGCAACAGCCCTATTTCGAGAAATACCTCGTGGATGAAATCCGTGTGGCGCAATCTGACGGCGCGCCCATTGAAATCCGCGGGCGCAACGCGGTCACGGGTGTGACACCGCAGGGCGATCACGTGGTGCTGGATATCAACACACCCGACGGCCCCTACCAGCTTGAGGCCGACTGGCTGGTCGCTTGCGATGGCGCACGGTCTCCCACGCGCGAGATGCTGGGTCTGAGCTTTGAGGGCCGCGTGTTCGAGGATAATTTCCTGATCGCTGACGTGAAGATGAAGGCCGATTTCCCGACCGAACGCTGGTTCTGGTTCGAGCCGCCCTTCAAAGACAGCGGCGCGTCGGCGCTTCTCCACAAGCAGCCCGACGATATCTGGCGGATCGATTTCCAACTGGGGTGGGACATTGACCGCGCCAAGGAACTGAAGCCCGAGAATATTCGCGCCCGCGTGGATGCCATGTTGGGCGAGGGGGCGGAATACGAGCTCGAATGGACCTCGATCTACACGTTCCAATGTCGGCGTATGGAAAAGTTTCGACACGGCAGGGTCCTCTTTGCGGGCGACAGCGCGCATCAGGTCTCTCCCTTCGGGGCGCGGGGGGCCAACTCCGGCGTGCAGGACGCGGACAATCTGGCGTGGAAACTTGATCTGGTGATCAAGGGCTTGGCACCCGACCGCCTGCTCGACAGCTATTCGCAAGAGCGGGTCCACGGCGCTGACGAGAATATCCTGAATTCCACCCGCGCAACGGATTTCCTTACCCCGAAGACAGAGATGAGCAAGATTTTCCGCAATGCGGTGTTGAGCCTTGCACACCGTCACCCCTTTGCACGGCCCTTGGTGAATTCCGGTCGTTTGTCTGTGCCATGTGTCTATGACGGGCTGTCGCTGAACGGCCCCGATGCGCTGAATGGACCCGCGACAAGCCGTGTCGGTGCCACCTGCAGCGACGCGCCCTTGAGGGACGGGTTCTTGCTGGACGTGGTGGGCGGCGTATTCACCGTTCTGGCGATCAATACCGACCCGCCCGCGCTGGCCGAGGTGGGCGGGATCACGGTAAACACCGTCACGCTGAACACGCAAACCGACGATCCCAGCGGTGCTATTGCGGCACGCTACCTCGGCGACACGCCCTGCGGCATCTACCTGATCCGCCCGGACCAGCATGTCGCCGCACGGTGGGCCCACGCAAGTGCCGCAGACATCCGGTCAGCCGTAGGCATCGCAACAGGAAAGGGGCAGTAACGATGGGGCTCAACCTTCAACCGAACATCAAGGATCCGGACGGGTTCTATGATGAATTGCTTTGCGCACATGAAGGGCGAAGCAAGGACGAAAGCGACGCATTCAACGCCCGCCTGATCCTCATCCTCGCGAACCATATCGGTGACAGAGCAACCCTGCGCGCCGCATTGGCCGCCGCCAGATAGGGGCGTCCGGCGTCTGAAGCCGCGTCGAGACGTGGGATGCTATCGCTGACGTTCGTTGTAGCCGGCAAGAGAAGAGAGAACTGTCGTAAGACGAGCTGCGTTCCCTGGCGCGCCTTGTGCGGAAATTTGTAGCTGATAATCATAATTATGTAACAATATGTTCAACCCAGCGGCCAGCCGCACCCATATCCCGGCTCATATTTGTGGTGTCGAAAACGCTTGGATGTCGCTGTCGGGTGGCGCGTTTGAGCTGTTTCGTATTGGCGATGCCGTGTCGGACCGCGGCACCCACGTCGCAATTTATGACGCGCTGCGCTTGGTGAAAGACGTGTAGGCCGCCACGATCAAGAAGGGCCAACTCTAACCCCCGCGCAGGCAGTCCGCTTTACCGCAGATCGCCTGCGCGGGTGTCGGGGCGGCTGCGGCTGCCCACCTCAACACGCATCGGGCTTAGGAGGTCAGTCGCGATGACGAGAGCACGGTGAAGCGCCCTGCCACGAAGAACAGCACCGTTGCCAGCCCAGCAGGGATCGCAAGCCCAAGGGACATGGGGAGCGCCGTAGCTGTCCCGCCAATCGCGACAGAGGTAGAGACGGCAAAGGCAAGGGCAAACTGGATCGCCCCCAGCAACGCCGAGCCCATTCCCGCGCCTTTCTCTGTCAGCGACATCGCGATGGACATCGCATTCGCCGATAGCAGCCCGACGCAGCCAATCGATATCCATAGCGGGATGGCGAATACCAGATGCGAGCTTGTCTGCGACAGCAGCGCCAGCACCAAAGTAGCGGCGAAAAACAGCGGCAAGACGGCGGTGAGGATCTGTTCGGGGCTATAGTGGTTCAACAGCATGCCATTGATGCGGCCAAAGATGATAAGTGCGGTCGCAATAGCCGCGAACATGAGGCCAAAGCCGATTGAACTCAGCCCGAAGATCCCTTGGAAGACCCCAGAGGATCCCGTGATAAACGCGAACATGCCGCTTTGAATAAGCCCCGCGACCAGCGCCATGATGAGGAATCCGCGCTCGGACAGGAGCCGCTTGGCGGTTTTTGCACCCGTGTGGAAGGGCCGAGGCTGGCGGCCTTCGGCGGGCAATGTCTCGGGCAAGGTGATCACGGACAAGACCAGCGCGACAAGGCTGATAAGGGCCATCGTCGCAAAGATGGAACGCCAACCAAACGCTTCAAGCAACAGGCTGCCCAACGTGGGCGAGGCGATGGGGCCCAGCGTCAGCAACATGACAAGTACCGTCATGACTTTCGCCGCCTTCCGCCCTTCGTACAGGTCTTTGACCATGGCGCGCCCCACGACCATGCCCGCGCTCGCCCCGATGGCCTGTATGAAACGAAGTGCGTTGAACCACGCGATGTCGCTGAGCAATGGCAGAACAAGAGAGGTCACGGTGAAAAGGACGGTGCCGATCAAAAGCGGCCCCTTGCGCCCGTAGGTATCGGTCAAGGGGCCGATCAGGATTTGCCCGAAACAGAGCCCCAGAAAAAAGAGAGAGAGCGACAGCTCGGCCGCCGTATGGGTGGCGTCCATCGACGTTGCGAGATCCCCGAGGGCAGCCAGATACATGTCGGTTGCCAAGGGCGGAAAAAGGGAGAGCAGGCCGAGGGTCGCGGTTACCGCGAACGCGCGGCTTGAGGACAAGAAAATTTGAGACATCTTCGCTCCAACGAGATAATAGACTACGGTCTACTTGCATTTAGTAGATCGCAGTCTAACAATCAACGTCATACCACGCTGCATCGATGAACAGGAGCTGTGCATGTCGGTAAAGAAGTCGGGCGGACGCCCCGCGAACGAGGAAGCCAGCGCCGCTTTGAAGGCCGCCGCACTGCGGCTTGTGCGGGAAACGGGGTACGAAAAAGTCTCTATTGCGGCGATTATTGCCGAGGCGGGCGTTGCGCGCCAAACGCTATACAATCGCTGGGACACAAAGGCGGACCTCATCCTCGAAGCGATATTCGAGGCGACGAATTCTTATGCCGCTGAACCGCCTTTGGATCGCGCGCAAGACTATAGGGCGCAGCTGGAAGACTTCCTGATCAAGGTTTTCGAACACCTGAAGCTGGACGGCGCAACGATCCGGTCGATGATTGCATCGTCACAGCAAGACGCGAAGTTTCACGCGTCGTTCCATGCCAAATTCGTTCTGCCGCGCGAGCAGATGATGACGCTGATGCTGCGTCGGGCGCAGGACCACGGGGCACTTTCATCCGCGCGCAACGTCGAGGTATTGTCGACCATGATCCACGGTGCATTCTGGTATCGCTTGCTGAACCGCGGCGTCTTGGATGCGGCTTTCGCGAAAGAAATCGTGGCAGAGACCTTTGCCTGAACCAGCCTTGTGATCGCGGGCACCGCCCCTAAACCGACAGATATTGATCGCGAATTTCCGGCTGCGATTGCAGCGCGGCGAGCGTGCCGACGAATTTCTGTGTGCCGTGTTCGATGATCACCACGCCGTCGGCGACCGCTTGCGCGAAATGCAGGTTCTGTTCGGACAGCAGCACCGTCAGCCCCTCTGCCTTGAGTTGCAGGATCACGCGGGCCATCTGTTCGACGATCACCGGCGCGATGCCTTCGGAGGGTTCGTCCAGCAGGATGAATGCGGGGTTGCCCATCAGGGTGCGGGCGATGGTCAGCATCTGCTGCTCGCCCCCCGACAGCGCCTTGCCGCGGTTGTGACGGCGTTCGGCGAGGTTGGGGAAGAGGTCGAAAACCATGTCCTCGGTCCAGGTGGTGCAGCCGTCGCGGGGGGGCTGGCGGCCCACCTCCAGGTTTTCCAGCACGGTAAGCTGGGTGAAAATCCGGCGTTCCTCGGGGACATAGCCCAGACCGTTGCGCGCGACCTTGTGGCTGGGCCAGCCGGTGATGTCTTGGCCCTGATAGATGATCTTGCCCTGCCGTGGCCGCACCAGCTGCATGATGGATTTCATCGTCGTGGTCTTGCCCGCACCATTGCGCCCCAGCAGGGCAACGACAGTGCCGCGATCCACGGTAAAGTTCAGGTCATTCAGCACCTGCGCCTTGCCGTAGAATGAATTGACGCCATTCACCTCAAGCATGGGCATCCTCCTGCGCTTTGAACAGGGTGCCGCCGCCCAGATAGACCTCTTGCACCTGCGGGTTGTTGCGGATCTCGTCAACGGTGCCGTCGGCGATCAGCTGGCCACGGTTCAGCACCATGATGCGGTGCGAATGGGCAAAGACCACGTCCATGTCATGTTCGGTAAACAACACGCTGATGCCCCGTTGCTCTAGTATATCGGCGGTCAGCTGCATCAGTGCGATCCGTTCGCGCGGTGCCATGCCAGCGGTGGGTTCATCCATCAGCAGCAGGATCGGGTCATTGGCCAGCGCCACGGCGAGCTCCAGCCGTTTGAGGTCGCCATAGGCCAGCACCGCACAGTGACGTTCGGACTGGTCGACCATGCCCACGGTATCAAGCAGCGCCAACGCCTCTTCGCGGTAGAGTTTATGGGCGAAAGTGGTCAGGGAATAGAGCCGCTTGTGATGCGACATCAGCGCCATCTGCACGTTCTCGACCACAGTCATCGAGGCATAGGTCGCAGTGATCTGGAACGTCCGCCCCACCCCCATGCGCCAGATCTTGCGCGGTTGCATGCCCGCGATGTTCTTGCCCATCAGCTGCACGGTGCCCGACGACGGCTTGAGCTGTCCCATCAGCATATTGAAACAGGTGCTTTTGCCCGCGCCATTGGGGCCGATCAGCGCCAGCAGCTCGCCCTTGGCAAGATCAAAGCTCACGTCATCCACCGCCTTGATCGCACCAAAATTGCGGGACAGGTTGCGCACAGACAGGATCGGGCTCATTTCGCGTCCTCCGGTGTTTTTAGCAGGCCAATGCGTTCGCCCGCCTTGCGCAGCGATCCGACGATACCTTCGGGGCCAAGGATCACGACAAAGATGATCAGCAGGCCCAAGGCGAGGCGCCAGTATTCGAAACGGGTCAAATAGTCTTTGACGCCTTCAAAGAAGGCCCCGCCGACCCAGCCGCCCGACAGGGTCTTCACCCCGCCCAGAAACACCACGATCAGCGCGTCGAAACTGCGGGCGGTTTCAAGCTCGTTAGGGAAGATGCTGCCCTTGGAGAAGACGAACAGCCCGCCCGCGAGCCCCGCCATGATGCCCGCAAAGGTAAAGGCGACCCATTGAATGCGTTTGGTGTTGATCCCCATCGCCTCGGCTTGTCGCGCACTGTCGCGGGCCGCGCGCATGGCATAGCCAAAGGGCGCATGCGCCGCTTGGCGCAGCAGCAGGATGCCCCCGATGCAGAAGACAAAAGCGAGGTAGTAATAGACATCATTGTCCGACGCCCAATCGGACGGCCAGATGTTGACCAGCCCGTCGTCGCCGCCGGTGACGTCGCCCCACTGGAACGCGAGGCTCCAGAGCAGTTGCCCGAAGGCGAGCGTGAGCATGGCGAAGTAGACACCGGTGGACCGCAGGCAGACCCAGCCGATCAGCACGGCGGCCAGCCCCGCGCAGATCGGCGCCAGCACCAGCGCCAGCTCCATCGGGGTGTCGGCATAGGTCACAAACAGCGCCGCGGCATAGGCCCCCCCGCCAAAGAAGGCCGCATGGCCAAAGCTGACCAACCCGCCCTGCCCCAGCATGAAATGCAGCGAGGCGGCAAAAAGACAGAAGATCATGATGTCGGTCACCAGCACCACGGCGAAATTCCCGCCGTAGAACGGCAGCAGCGCAAGGATGAACAGCCCCGCCATCACCAGCAAGCGCATGCGATTGCCCGCGGGCTTGATCGGGCGCTCCGGCTCTCCGGTCTGGCCGTGCTCGCCCGCGATCTCCTCTTTCCCGAGCAGGCCGAAGGGGCGGAACATCAGGACGATCACCATGACGACAAACATCAGAACAAGCGTCGACTGCGGCGCATAGGTCACGCCAAATACATTCAGGACCGAGATGATCACCGCCGCCAGATAGGCCCCCGGCAGCGACCCCATGCCGCCGATGACCACGACCACAAAGACCGCACCAATGATGCTGAAATCCATCAGCAGATCGGCACCACCCTTGGGCAGTTGCAACGCGCCGCCAAGCCCTGCAAGCGCACAGCCCAGAAAGAAGACGCCCGTGAACAGCCACGCCTGATTGACCCCAAGGGCACCGACCATCTCGCGGTCCTGGGTGGCGGCGCGCACCAAGGTGCCGACACGGGTTTTCGTGATCAGATACCACAGGGCGATGGCGACGAAGGGCGTGATGATGATCAGCGCGATGTCATATTGCGGCACGGGTTCCCCCATGATGCGGATCACCCCTTTCAGCCCCGGCGCGCGCGGACCCAGCAGATCTTGCGGGCCCCAGATCATCAGCGCAAGATCCTGAATGACAAGGATCACGCCAAAGGTCGCGACCAGCTGGAACAGTTCAGGCGCGCTGTAGACAGGGCGCAGCACGCAGATCTCGACGATCACCCCGATCAGCCCGACGATCAGCCCCGCCAGCAGGATCGCACCCCAGAAGCCGACCATGCCCGGCAGCACCTGCATCAGCGAATAGCCGACATAAGCCCCCAGCATATAGAACGACCCATGGGCAAAATTCACCACCCGCGTGACGCCAAAGATCAGCGACAGCCCAGAGGCAACCATGAAGAGCGCACCCGCATTGGCAAGCCCAGTCAGAATCTGTGCGATGAAAAGGCCCATGGGCACCTCTTGATGTTGGGGATGGGGTCAGATGCAGCCAAGGGGGCCTCCCCCCTTGGCTGCGGGTCCGGATTATTCTGCCGGACGCAGTTTCGACACATCTTCGTCAGACGGCAGGTAGTCGGAACCGTCCAGATAGGTCCAGTCGGTCATGACCCCCGCACCGTCCTTGAGCATGGTCTTCCCGACAAAGGCCCCCATGGTGGCCTGATTGTCGATCTCGCGGAAAGTGATGTCGCCCACGGGCGTCGCCACATCCAGCCCTTCGAAGGCCATACGGATCGCGTCGCTTTCGGTCGATCCCGCCTTGCTGATCGCGGCAGCGATGCTTTGCGCGGTCATATACCCGACGAGAGACCCGAGCTTCGGCGTTTCGTCGAATTTCGCCTGATAGGCATCAACGAAAGGCTTGTTCGCGCCGTCTTCATCCGAGAAGTCATACCAGGGATAGCCGGTCACGACCCAGCCTTCGGGGGCTTCGTCGGCCAGTGGTTCAAGGTATTCCGGTTCGCCCGAAAGCAGGCCATAGACCGTGCGCCCGTCGAACAGACCACGGGTGGTGCCTTCGCGGACGAACTTGGCAAGGTCGGGGCCGAAGGTCACGTTATAGATCGCGTCCGGCTTGGACCGCTCCAGCGCCTGAACCTCGGCGCCGGCGTCGATTTTGAACAGGGCGGGCCATTGCTCTCCGACGAATTCGACCTCGGGCTTCAGTTCGGTCAGCACTTCCTTAAAGGCGGCCACCGCGTCTTTGCCGTAGGCGTAGTTCGGTGCGATGGTCGCGTATTTCACGGCATCGGTCTTGGCGGCCTGTTCGGCCAGCATTGCGGCCTGCATATAGGTCGAGGTCCGCAGGCGAAAGGTCCAGGGGTTGCCCTGGCTCCAGGTCAGGGCATCGGCCAGCGGTTCGGCGGCGAGGTACACCCAGCCCTTTTCCGCCGCGACCGAGGAGATCGCCAGACCGACGTTCGACAGGATCGAACCGGTGATCATCACGGTGCCTTCGCTGGTCATCAGCTCTTCGGCGATTTTGATCGCTTCACCAGGGTCGCCCTGATCGTCGCGGAAGATGAATTCGAGCGGGCGATCCAGCACACCGCCATCGGCGTTGATTTCCTCAAGCGCCAGTTCGATGCCCTGTTTATACGGCTCGGCAAAGGCGGCGAGACGTTTGTAGTGGTTGATCTCTCCGACTTTGATCGAGTCGCCTGACTGCGCCGATGCGGCAAAGCCGGTGACGCCAAGGGCAAAGGCCCCTATGACGCTGTTCAGGAATGTCTTTCTGTTCATGTGATGGTCCTCTCGTGTTGGGGTGTGCCGTCTGCTGCGGCTTTGCTTTTTATGGATCAATCATGCTGGACAAAGACCGGTGCGACGGGGTCGCCCAGATCGACCGTCGCCTCTGCCTCGATCCGGTCGCGGATGCGTTTGCGGTAGACGTTGGGCGCTTTGTCGATAGCGATGCGGATGGGTTTGCGTTTTTGGGGGCGCTGTTCTTCTTGGTGGACGGCTTCCAAAATCGCCTTGTCCTCGGCAAATGCAACGCGGAACATCGCGTCCATTTGGTCCGACGCGGCGTCATCGCCAAGGGCGGTGTTGCGCAGGTGCATCCAGTGGTCGATCGTATAGTCCTCTGTCACGGGTGTGACGAAATGGAGCGCAAAGATACGCACGCCTTTGTCGCGCTGATCTTCGGGAAGTTCAAGCTTTGCATCAGACGACCCAAAGTCAATCACGGCGGTCGAGGGCATGTGCAGATAGTAATAATGCCAGCGGTCCACATTGCCGCTAAAGCCGCCGAATGCCTTGAAAAAGCCGATGGGTTCCGCGTCTCTGATCCAGCGCCACGCCACGATCACCTCGTCTGCGGTTTTGACATGCACGGGTACGTTTTCGGAGGCCGCATTGCCTAATGTTGTCGGATGGACAAAGCTGACATGCGCCGGATCCACAAGGTTTTCGGCAACGTTGAGGTAATTTGCGCGGATATGCAGCTTGTCCCCGTGGTGGACGTGCCACCCCTCCTGACCCAGCTCGGGCAAGTCAAAGGCCAGCGCGGGGTCGGCCTTGTCGGCGTCGCCCATCCAGATGAACACAATGCCGTGGCGTTCCAGCACCGGATAGCTGTCAACATAGGCGGATTTGGGCAGGTTCGATTGCCCCGGCACCCGCACACAGGCACCGTCCGCGCCAAAGGTCATACCGTGATAGCCGCATTGAATGGTGTCGCCGATACGCTTGCCCTTGGACAGCGGCAGCAGCCGGTGCGGGCAGCGATCTTCGAGCACGGCGATCTGGCCATCGCTGGTGCGGTAGGCTACTAGGTTCTGCGCAAGCAATGTCAGCGGCACCAGCTCATCGCCAAAGTCGGTAGACCAACCCGCAACGTACCAAGCGTTTCTGACAAAGGACATCGGTTCACTCCTTGCTCTGCACAGCTTCATGAAGGACCAAAAAATTGTTAGCTGTCAAACAATTTCTTGCGCCCCATCTGATATAGACCCCAGATGGAAACCGTGGGATGATAGTGCCTAATCTATACGCATTGACCCAAGAGCACTGGATAAGAACCTTGGTTGAAACCACACAAGACCTGACCCTGACCGCAGACTATGCGTTGGAACAACAGATCGGGTTCAAGCTGCGCCTCGCGAACCAGCGCCACCTTGAGATCTTTAACCGGAGGATGCCGGATATCACGCCGACACAATTCGCCGTGCTGGCCAAGCTGCGGGACGAGGCGCGGATCAGCCAGAACCATCTGGGGCGTCTGGTCGGGATGGACGCGGCGACCACCAAAGGCGTGATCGACCGGTTGCGCAAAAAGGGGCTGGTCCATTCGACCCCGTCAAAGACCGACATGCGGCGGCTGGAGATTTCGCTGACCGACGAAGGCATCGCGGTGACCGCCAAGGCGATTGCCACCGCGCAGGAAATCTCGGCCGAGACGGTCGGCAACCTCACCCCGCGCGAGGTCGACCGGCTACTGGCCTTGCTCGAGAAACTATAGGCTCTAACGCAGGCCGTCCTTGCCTTCGGCCTCGGCATGGGTCAGCCCGCCGACACGGGGCAAGGGGCGCCCGGAATCTGTGACAGCCACGGCCACCAGTATCTCGCCCGCGCGCGGCGCGTCGTTCAACCGCACCTCGATCCCGTCGAAATGGCTGCGCACATAGGCCGCGTCCTTGTGCCCTAAAGGCACGTCAAGCACCTGCCCCGGCCCGCCCATCTTTTTCGACGACGGCACCAAAGCGGCCCCCTTTTCAACCGCGACCCGCAGCGGTGCGCCTAGCTTCGGGTGCAGGATCGCGGCGGCGTGTTCCAGCTCTCCCCCCTCGCCCACCATCGCGGCCTTGCCATAGCTTTCGGCCTGCGCGGGGGTGATCCCAAGGGCCGCAACACATTTATCGCCCAGCAATCCCCCCAGCTCTGCGCCGATGTCCATCAGCGGGGTCAGGTCTTCCGTATAAGAGCCTGCAAAGGGGTTTTTGATCACGGCCACAGCAACGGCCTTGCGCGTGGGGGGCGATATCTGCTGCCCGATCTCGCGGTGAGTCTCTTCGACCCAAGTGGCGATTTTGCGGATTTCGGCGCTCATCTCAGGCCATCCTTTCCTTCGATTTCCTTTGCATCCAACCCGCCCGCGCGGTTGTGGATACGTGCCCCTGTGGTCATCACAAGGATCACCGCCATTTCATCGGCGCGGGGGCTGTCGTTCAGGCCGACCTCGATTGAATCGAAATGGCTGCGGACATATGAGGCATCGACATGGGTCACAGGCACATCCAGCCGCACCCCCGCCGCGCCGACCTTTTTCGTCGACGGCACAATCGCCTTCGATCCGCCCAATACATCGCGCATCGCATAGCCGCCGGGGGCGTGCCAGAGCGCACCGTGCTCCAGCTCTCCACCCGTGCCGACGATGCTGCCTTTGCCGTAGCCTTCGATCTGTGCCGCCTCGACCCCGAGCGCCGCCAGCAGCTTTTGCGCCATCGCGACCCCCAGCGGTTTGAGGTCTTCCATAAAGGGCTGGATGTCCTCGATATAAGAGCCTGCATAGGGGTTTTGGATCACAGCCATGACCGACCCGCGTTTCAGCGGCGTATTGGCGCGGGGGCCGCCTTCGTGGAAAATCTCTTCGACACTGGTGACGATTTTGCGGGTCATAACCTCAGGCATATTCGGGGGCTTTCACTAGGGATTTCAGGGTTTCGGGCAAGCCGATGACAGTATGTTTGTCGCGCAGAAAAAGCGCCGCGCCAGAGATGAGGCCACGGTCGCGCAAACCCTGCGCCGCTGTCGCGCCTGCATTGAGGGCGTGGTTAACATCGACAGGGGAGAGCGGCCCGACATGGGTGACCACCGGGGCCGCACCAAGGTCACTGTCGTCGTGCAACCGGTTCGCGGGGCTGCGCCGGATCGCGGGATGGGCGGGCAGATCAACGGCGTTGCCAATTTTGGTCGCCGCCGCATCGGCCATCGCGGCGGATCGGGCCAGCACGGTGACACTGTCGGCGATGCCCAAGGACTGGCTGCGCCCGCCCTGCCCGCTGGTGGCGATGCCGCGAATGGGGTCACTGCTGCGGATCGTGGCGGTGCCAAGCGACTGCCCGTCCAGCCCCGCGATGCCCACGTCGAAACGCGCGCCCGCGGTTAGATGCAGCGCGATATCGCCACCGTTGTTCACATAGGCGCGGGTCAGATCGGCGGCATCCACCATGGCCGACAATACCTCTGCCGCGACGGCACCGGCGACGCAGATCATCGGCGTGGTCAGCCCGTCGGCATGGGGCAAGGCGGCGCGGTACATGGCGCGGGCGATCTTGCCTTTCGGTTTGGCGCCCACAGGGCGGCGCAGCAGGGGTAGCTCTGCCGTCAGTTCGGACAGGATCGTGCCAAAGCGATCGAAACCCGCCTGATACGCCAGATCACGTGCGCCATCCGCCCCGATGACCAGATCGATCGGGCCGTGGGACAGGTGCAGCCTGCCACCGGGGAGAAGAGCCGCCTGTGCCGTCATGTCTCGTCCTTCGACCAGCCGTAGTTTTCGCGCGCGTTCGGGTCGGGTTGCAGCAGTTGCTGCGCCACCCGTCGCACATCATCGGTGACCACATCACGCACGGGCTGGATATGCTCCATATGCCCGCCAAGCGTGCCGTAATCCTCGCGCCGCAGGGTGAATTCGATCGGGGCCACCAGCGCGGGTGTGGGTACATAACCGAAAGAGTTCGTGGGCATATCCATGACATCCACCATGACGGTAATGCCGCCCCCCGGCCAGACATAGGCCTCGGCCCCGCCGCAGGACACATGGGTCAGCGATTCCTTGACCGACCGCGTCAGCCGCACGGGGTTCTCTGTCACGCCGGCGCGCAGACTACCGCCCGCCCCCCCCATGAACAGCACCGAACAAAGCGAGGGTTCGCAATTCTCGGCGATGCGGTCCGCGACGACCAGCAGCTCGGGCGTGATCTTGGCGGGTTGCGGGATCAGATCGTCATCCAGCGTGAAATAGGCCCATTGCTCTCCGGTGGTAGAGATCATCAGCAGCCGGAGCCCCGGCCAGGCTCGCTTCGGGTCAGCGGCACGCAGGATGGTCAGCGGGTCTTCGACATCGGTACCGCCCCATCCGGTGCCGGGGTCCGCCACCTGAAAATACCGCCCCGGCGTCGACCGCCGCCCGTTCACGCGGATGCCAGAGGGGGTCATATCCAGCCCCTTGCCCGCCTCGTGTTCTGTCAGCACGCCGGTGATGTGATCATCGACAACGACGACCTCGTCCACATGCCCGTGCCATTGTTTGGCGAACATCCCGATGGTCGCTGACCCACAGCCCACGCGCATCAGCTTTTCCGGAACGCCGTTGATGATCGGCGCTTTGCCCGCCTCGACCACCATGGTGACACCGCCGTCGATGGTGACCTCGACCGGTTCACGGTTACATAGGCGCAGCAGCGCGTCACAGGTCACGCGGCCTTCTTTCTTGGAGCCGCCGGTCAGATGCTCGACCCCGCCCAAAGACAGCATCTTGGACCCGTATTCAGAGGTCATCACGTGTCCGATCGCTTCTCCGTCCACACGCACCACGGCGCGCTCGTCGCCGATGTGGCGGTCGGTGTCGATCTTCACCTTGACCCCGCAATACGAAAAAATGCCCTCGGTCACGACGGTGATCATATCCACGCCCTCGACCTCTTGGCTGACGATGAAGGGCGCGGGTTTGTAGTCGGGATAGGTGGTCCCCGCCCCTACGGCGGTGACGAAATCGCGCCCGCCCTGAATGACGTCGCCGTCCCAATCTTGCGCGTTGTCGCCCTGATCCAGAAAAGCGACGGCCTTGGCCCCCGACTGGATCACGGTCAGCGGGTCCAGCCGCACCAGCTCGCCCGCGTGGTTGGCATAGCGGTCGCAGGCACCGGATTTGCCGTCGGCGATGAAACACATCACCGGGCAGGCATCGCAGCGGATTTTCACAGGCTTGGGGTCGCGCAGGTCGTCAGGCATGTCCGGCCTCCTTCAGGGCGGCGCGCAGGCGCGTCGGCGTGGCCGGTGTCTGCGTCACGCGCGCACCGGTGGCATGGTAGATCGCGTTGAGGATCGCGGGGGCGGTGGGGATCAGCACATGTTCGCCCAGACCTTTCGCGCCGTAGGGGCCGTGGGCGTCGGCCACCTCTAGGATCAGCGTCTCGATCGGGGGAACGTCGCCGATGGTCGGCACCAGATAGTCATGCAGGTTCTCGGTGCGCCCGGGGATATATTCCTCCATCAGCGCCATACCAAGCCCTTGGGCAATGCCGCCCTGTACCTGCCCCTCGACCAGCAACGGATTGATCGCGCGCCCCACGTCATGGGCGGCGACAAAGCGCAGCGGGCGGCACAGGCCAAGGGCGATATCCACCTCGACCACCACCAGATGCGCGGCATAGCCAAACTGCGCATAGGGCACGCCCTGCCCGTTTTCATCCAGCGGTTTGACCGGCGGATCATAGCTTTCCTGCGCCTGCAGCACATAGCCCTGCGCATCGACCGGCAGCCGCGTCAGATCAAGGCGCTGCGTGCGCCCGCCGTCGGTCACCGTGAGCTGCCCGTCTTGGCAGCCGATCTGTGCGGCGGGGCCGGCATTGACCTGACGCAGGATCTGCGCTCGCAGCGCCTCTCCGGTCCTCAACGCGGCGTTGCCCGACACAAAGGTCTGCCGCGAGGCAGAGGTTTTGCCCGCGTCCGGCGTGATATCGGTGTCACCGCCGAGGATCGTGATCCCCTCGACAGACAGCCCAAGCGCTTGGGCAAAGATTTGCGGGATCACCGTATTGGCCCCCTGCCCGATGTCCATCGCACCTTGGTGCAGCACCACCGTGCCATCCGCCCGCACGCCCGCCAGAATGGTCGACGGGTTCGGCAGCGAGGTATTGCCGCAGCCGTACCACGCCCCCGCGATCCCGACACCGCGTTTCACCGTGTCATTCTTTGCATTGAACCGGGCGCATTCGGCTTTCGCCTCCTCCCACGCGGGGCGCAGCGCCTCTAGGCAGGGGGCGATGCCGACGCCCTGATCGAACACCTGCCCGCAGACCGTGGGCACCCCATCCGCCAGCGCGTTCTTCAAACGGAACTCCAGCGGATCAAGCCCCAGCTTTTCGGCCAGCAGGTCAAAGGCGGTTTCCTGTGCAATGGCCGATTGCGGCACGCCGAAGCCGCGGAAAGCTCCGGCGGGGGGGCAATGGGTATGCACGGCACGGCTACGTGCGCGATAATCAGGGATGTGGTAGGGGCCAGAGGCATGCACCGGCACGCGATTGGCGACCGTCGGACCCCAGCTCGCATAGGCGCCGGTGTTGAAATCCCCGTCGAACCGCAGCCCCGAAAGCGTCCCATCCGCCTTGGCCCCGACCTTGATCGTGATCTGCGCGGGGTGGCGTTTGGTGGTCGATTGCATCGTCTCGGCGCGCGCATAGGTCATGCGCACGGGCCGAGCCGTCTTGAGCGCGGCAAGCGCGATGAAGGGCTGCAACGACAGGTCGATCTTGGACCCGAAACCGCCCCCGACCGCCGTCGGCACAATGCGGATGTCAGCCATAGGACGGTCAAGGATCGCGGCCAGTGCTTCGCGGTCCATACCCGGCGCCTGGGTGCAGGCATGCACATGGATCCGCCCGTCGATCACTTGGGCAAAGCCTGCCTCTGGCTCGATATAGCCATGTTCGACAAAACTGGTGGTATAGTGCGCCTCGACCGTGACATCGGCGGCGTCGAGTGCGGCCTCCACATCGCCGCATTGCACGAAGCCGCCGCACATGATGTTCCCTTTGCGGTCCTCGAACAGCTGTGGCGCGTCGGGGGCGGTCGCGGCATCGGTATCGGCAAGCGCAGTTTGTGGCGACCAACGGACAGGGAAGCTTTCCAGATCAAGGGCGATCATCGCCTCCGCCTCTCCTACAACGCAAGCCACCGCCTCCCCCCGGAACCGGATGTGGTTCACAGCGAAAACCGGCTGGTCGATGAAGCCGGGGATCACGCCAAAGGCGTTGAGTCCGGGCACGTCATCTGCGGTCAGGATGCAATTGATCCCGGGCTGCGCGTTGCGCCATGCCTCAAGATCGCCGAAGGTAAATCCGGCCGAGGCATGGGGCGCGCGGATGACCCGCGCGACCAAAGCACCGGCCGGGGCAACGTCATCGCCAAACGCCTCTGACCCGTCGACCTTGGCCTGCCCGTCCAGCCGCCGCGCAGGCTGGCCAAGCGCGGTAGAGGCGACAGTCAGCCCGTCGGCAGCATGGGCCCCGACCACCGCGTCGATGATCTTGCGATAGCCGGTACAGCGACACAGCACGCCGCCAAGGGCATCCTGCACCTGCGCCGCGCTCGGCTGCGGCACGTCGCGCAGCAGCGCCACGGCAGAGACCATCATCCCCGGTGTGCAAATCCCGCATTGCGCGGCCTGATGGTGCTGGAAGCTTTGCATCAACGCCTGCGCGTCGCGGTCGGTTTTCACCAGCCCCGCCAGCGTCTCCACCTGCCGCCCCACCGCCTGCTGCACGGGCATCAGGCAGGCGCAGACCGGCGCGCCATCGACCAGCACAGTGCAGGCCCCGCAATCGCCCGCGTTGCAGCCGATCTTTACATCCTTGCGGTCCAGCCGCTCGCGCAGCGCGTAAGACAAGCGTTCACCGGGCAGCGGTTCAACCTGCGCAATGCTGCCGTTCAGGGTGAAAGAGGCCACTTCTGTCGTGGTCGGTTTATCCATCACAGGGCCCCTTTCAAGGCGCGCATCACAGCGCGGCGGACCAAAGTGACGCTGGCGGCAATGCGGTAGTCGGCGCTGGCGCGCGCATCCGTAATGGGGCTCAGCGATTGCACCAGATCAGCAGTCACGCGGTTTTCTACATCGCCAAGGCCGCTACCGCGAAGCTGATCCTCAAGCGCGGTCAGCCGCTGCGCGACGGGGGATGCGGCGCCGATGGCGATGCGGATATCGGTGAGCCTGCCGCTCTCGATCTTTGCCAGTACCGCGACCATGCAGATCGAGATCACCAAATACTTCCGCGCACCGAGTTTGACAAAGCTGCTGTGACTATCCGCCGGGGGCGCGGGGATGTGGATAGCTGTGACAAGCTCGTTCTGGGCGCGGTCTGTCTGGCGCACGCCTTGCAGGAACTGCGACAAGGGCAGCACCCGCGATCCGTTTGCGCTGCAAAGCTCTACCTCGGCATTCAGGGTCAGCAGCGGCGGCACCCCGTCGGCGGCAGGAGAAGCGTTGCACAGATTACCCGCGATGGTGCCTGCGTTCTGGATCTGGATCGACCCGACTTCGCGGGCCGCCAGCTTGAGTCCGTCGAAAGCGGGCGGCAGATCAGCGCGGATGATGTCTGTCCATGTGGTCGCCGCCCCGATACGCCAGCCTTGGTCTGTTTGGCTGATGCCGCGCAGCTCTGGCAAGCGGGTGATGTCCAACAGGTCGCCCGTCACCGGACGGTCGCCGCGTGCGGGGAACCAATCGGTCCCCCCCGCGATGATCGACACCGGCCCCGCGGCCAATGTGGTTAGCGCTTGATCCAATGTCGTCGCGGTCAGGTAGCTCATCCGGTCACCTTTTGCTGCGGGCGTAAAACTTGTTGGTATACGAATAGAAGTGCGTCGGGTGCCTTCGTGTCAAATCAATTCGCATGTCGTCAGCCGACAAAGGCTTTTTCGACCACAAAACTGGCAGGGCGGTTATTTGCCCCCTCCGCCAGCCCAAAGGATTCGAGCGCGGCCTTGGTGTCGTTCAACATGGCCATCGACCCGCAGATCATCGCACGGTCGCGATCAGGAGAGATCGGCGGCACGTCCAAATCGCGGAACATCTTGCACGACGCCATCAGGTCGGTTTGCCGCCCTTCGCGTGGCCACGGCGCGCGGGTCAGCGTGTCGTATAGGGTCAGCCTTTGCGCCAATTTCCCCACCAGCGGATCGGCCTTGAGGCTGGCGACCAGATCACGGCCATAGGTCAGCTCTTTGGCAGTGCGACAGGTGTGGCACAGGATCAGATCGTCAAACTTCTCATACGTCTCGGGGTCACGGATGACCGACGCGAAAGGCGCAATGCCGGTGCCTGTGGCGAACATCCACAGCCGTTTACCGGGCAGCAAGGCGTCATTCACCAACGTCCCCGTCGGCTTGCGGCGCATCAGCACGGTATCACCGACCTTGAGCTTTTGCAGGTGCTGCGTCAGCGGCCCGTCAGGTACTTTGATAGAGTAGAACTCGACCCCCTCGTCCCACGAGGGCGACGCGATGGAATAGGCGCGAAACACCGGCTTTTCGGCATTGGGTAGCCCGATCATCACGAACTCTCCCGACCGGAAGCGGAAGGACGGGTCGCGGGTGATGCGGAAGCGGAACAGGCTGTCGGTATAATGCTGCACCTGCGTCACCGTTTCGGCAAAGACACCGGCGGGGATCGGGAAGCTGGGGCGAGAGAGAGAAGCGGCGTCCATGGAGAGTCCTTATCGGCTGCGGATGTATTATTGTTTGTATGCGAATGATTATCTGTCAAGTGTTTCATCTTGATCGGTCGTATTTTTCTGTTAGCGTTCAAATGAAACTGATGCTGCTTGAAAGGCGTGCCCCATGTCAGACACCTCTGCAAAACTCGTGATCCGGAACATCGGGATGATCCTAACCGGAAAGATGGAAGACCCCATTGCCGACGGGGATTGCCTGATCGCGATGGACGGGAAGATCACGGAATGGGGCTATGCCAAGGATATGGATTGCGACGGGGCCACGACAGAAGTCGACGCCCATGGCGCGACGCTGGCACCGGGGTTGATCGACAGCCATGTGCACCCGGTGGTGGGCGACTATACCCCGCGCCAGCAGCAGTTGGGGTGGATCGATTCAACGTTGCACGGCGGGGTGACCACGCTGATCTCTGCCGGCGAGGTGCATATGCCGGGCCGCCCGAAGGATATCGTCGGCCTCAAGGCGATGGCGATCGCGTCGCAGCGTTGGTACGAAAACTTCCGCCCCTCGGGCGTCAAGGTTCACGCGGGTGCGCCGGTGATCGAACAGGGCATGGTCGAAGAAGACTTTGCCGAGATGGCCAAGGCCGGCGTGACCCTGCTGGGCGAGGTCGGACTGGGCACGGTCAAGGACGGCAAGACCGCCGCGCAGATGGTCGGATGGGCACGCAAATACGGCATGCAAAGCACGATCCACACCGGCGGCCCGTCGATCCCCGGATCAGGGCTGATCGATGCGGATATGGTGCTTGAAACCGGAACGGATGTGGTCGGGCATATCAACGGCGGGCATTCTGCCCTGCCCGACGATCAGATCATCTGCCTGTGCGAGGGCTGCAAAGCCGCGCTTGAGATCGTGCACAACGGGAACGAACGCGCCGCCTTGCTGACGCTGAACACAGCACGCGAGTTGGGCAAGCTTGATCAGCTGATCCTCGGCACCGACGGTCCGGCTGGGTCCGGCGTGCAGCCTTTGGGGATCATGCGCATGGTTGCGATGCTGTCGTCGCTTGGCGATGTACCTGCCGAAATCGCCTTTTGCTTTGCCAACGGCAACACCGCACGGCAACGCAAGCTGGACACCGGATTGATCGAGGTCGGCAAATGCGCGGATTTCGTCCTGATGGATCAGGCACAGCATGCGCCCGGCAAAAATATGCTTGAATCTGTGCAACTGGGTAATCTGCCCGGTGTTGGCATGACGGTGATTGATGGCGTTGTACGCAGCCTGCGCAGCCGGAATACGCCCCCTGCCACGCGGCTCCCCGAGCTGATTTGCGGCACCGTCGGCGCCTGAGCGCTGACATAAGCGGCTGCGGCGGGGGATCTGCCGCCCCGCAAGTGACGCGATGTTTCAATGACATCGCAGGTGCCATTGGCCGCTTTCCCCGGTTTCGGGGAAAGTAGGGCTTTCCTTACCTTTATATTCATGGTCAATTTTCGCCGAGATATGGGGCCGCACGTGCGGAGGGCCTTGGTGCGCGTAAAATCCTGTCAAACGTCAGCTTGCGGAACATCGTTCCATCATGCGGTATTGGCAGTTTGAATTTTAGCGCTTAGGCTGCAGAAATCAGAGTCGCGGACAATCGTGGAGGAGTGTCCGGCAACAGGCTCGATAAGGGAGGACGAAATGGCCACACTATCTGTATCTATGCTGTCTGCGGGCGGGTGCATATGACCGCAATGACCCCCGAAGAAGCCATTCGCCACGTGGTTTCAACGAACCCGACGTTCGAAGTAACCGAAAGTAATATCCGTGGCGTCACCTATAAAACATTCAAGAATATCCCGAAAACCCTGGGCGGGCTGATCCAGGCGAGCCGCGAAATTCAGGGCAATGGCGCGGCGGAGTTTCTGGTCTATCAGGATGAACGCTGGACCTATGATGCGTTCACCGCCGATGTGAACCGCATTGCCAACGGGCTGCGCGACAGGCTGGGGATCAAGACCGGCGACCGTGTCGGCATCGCGATGCGCAACTATCCCGAACTGCTGATGCTCACGCTGGCGGTCGCGTCGGCGGGTGCTGTGGTGGTGTTCGTCAATGCGTGGTGGACCACCGAAGAGCTTGACTATGCGTTGCAAGACAGCGGGGCCAAGACGGTCTTTGCCGATGGCCCCCGTTTTGAACGGATGAAACCCCTCGAGGATGATCTGGGCCTGCGTCTCATCGGCGTGCGCGATGCCGAGGAAATGGGCCCGCACAAGCTGTCGGTGCTGATGCAGGGCATGGCCGAAACGCCGCCCGAAGGGGTCGATCTGGACACGGACGATGACTTTGCGGTGATGTATTCCTCTGGCACGACGGGCAAGCCGAAAGGGGTGGTGCAGACCCACCGTGGTGCGCTTAGCGCGGTGTTCAGCTGGCTGTTACAGGCCGTCGCCGCGCCGCTGGTCGCCCCCCCTGAACCCGGCGCACCGCCCGCGCCGCGCCCGTCGGGGTTGATCGTTACGCCGCTGTTCCACGTCACCGCGACGCATCCGCTGTTTCTGCTTAGCCTGCCCGCTGGTGCCAAGATTTCCTTGTTGCACAAGTGGGACGCGGAAGAAGCGGTGCGCGTGATCAACCGCGAAGGCGTGACCCGTTTTCTCGGCGTGCCGACGCAATCTGCCGACCTGCTGGAAGCTGCAAAGCGTATGGGGGAAACCCTACCGACGCTCACCTGGCTTGGCGCAGGCGGGGCGAAACGCCCTGCGGCGCAGGTCGCGCAGTTGAAAAACCAGTTCCCCGCCGCCGATATCGCGACAGGTTGGGGAATGACCGAGACGAACGCGCTTGGCATCGGCATGGTGGGCGAGGAATACAACAAACGCCCCGACGCCGCAGGTAAGCTGCATCCGCCGCTGCAAGACATCCGCTTTCTGGACGACAAGGGCAACGATGTCCCGCAGGGCGAATTGGGCGAGATTACCGTCAAAAGCCCGGCCAATATGCGCTGCTACCTCAACAAGCCGGAAGCCACCGAAGAGACGATGCAAGACGGCTGGCTGCGCACCGGTGATCTGGGTGTGATCGACGCCGAAGGCTATATCACCATCCTTGATCGCAAGAAGAACATCATCATCCGGGGCGGCGAAAACATCGCTTGTCTGGATGTCGAGGGCGCGCTGCACACGCATCCCGATGTGATCGAGGCTTGCGCGTTTTCCGTGCCGGACCCGCGCTTGGGTGAAGTCGTCGGGGCCTCTGTGCAGACCCGCGATGGCAAGCCTTTGACGCAAGCCGACATGGCGGCGCACCTCGACGGGCGGCTGGCCAAATTCAAGATACCCGAAAAACTGTGGTGCCAGGACGGTCCTTTGACCCGTGGTGCCACCGACAAGATTGACCGCCGTGCGATCCGCGCGGCCTGTCTGGACACATAAGGCCCACCAACCGGGCCGGAAGAAAGGAAGACTATGAACACCCCAACCGACGCAGAAATTGGTGCCTATATCGGTGCTGCCGGCAAAGCCGCATGGGAGGTCCCGGACCTGCCCGCCAACACCAAACAGCGCGAGATCAAATCCGTAGGCATCATCGGCGCGGGTACGATGGGCGGCGGCATCGCGATGAACTTTGCCACCGCGGGCATCCCCGTCACCATCGTCGAGACCACGCAAGAAGCGCTGGACCGCGGGTTGAAGGTCGTGCGCGGCAACTACCAGCGTAGCGCCGATAAGGGCCGTTTCCCGCAAGAAGAAGTCGAAGCGCGGATGGGTCGCTTTGACGGCAAGCTGGAACTGGCAGCCTTGGCCGAGTGTGATCTGGTGATCGAAGCCGTGTTCGAAGACATGGAGCTGAAGCGCAAGATCTTCACCGAGCTGGACCGCGTGATGAAACCCGGCGCGATCCTTGCGACGAACACCTCGGCGTTGAACATCGACGAAATCGCAGCGATGACCAAGCGCCCCGAAGACGTGATCGGGCTGCACTTTTTCTCGCCTGCCAACGTGATGAAACTGCTCGAAATCGTGCGCGCGAAACACACTGCCGATGACGTGGTCGCGACCTCGATGGATCTGGCGGCCAAGATCAACAAAATCGCTGTGCTCGTCGGCGTTTGCCCCGGTTTTGTCGGCAACCGCATTTTGTTTGCGCGCCAGAAACAGGCCAACAAGCTGCTGCAACAAGGCTTGATGCCATGGGATGTGGACGCCGCGCTGAACGCCTTTGGCTTCAAGATGGGGCCGTTCCAGATGTCCGATCTGGCCGGTCTGGATATCGGCTGGTCCAAAGGGGCCAAGACCGAAAACCCGATCCGCGATGCGCTGTGTGAAATGGACCGTCGCGGCCAGAAGACCCAAGCGGGTTTCTACGACTATGATGAATCCCGCCGCCCGATCCCGTCGGATGTGGTCGCCGGTGTGATCAAGGACATCACAGGCGCCGAAGCCAACCAGATGTCGCAGGAACAGATCATCGAGATCTGCATCTACCCGATGATCAACGAAGCGGTCAAAATCCTTGAGGAAAACAAGGCGCAGCGCCCCTCTGACATCGATGTGGTCTGGCTGAACGGCTATGGCTGGCCCGCCGATAAGGGCGGCCCGATGTTCTATGGTGATATGGTCGGTGCGCAGGCCGTGCTGGACGTGATGGAAAAGCTGGGCGCCGAAGACCCCGAATTCGCGCCCGCTGAACTGCTGCGCGACCTGGCCAAGAATGGCGGGAAATTCACTGAAATCGACACCGGAGGGCTGAAGGTATGAGCTATCAATATATCACCACCGAAAAGAAGGGTCACATCCTTGTTGTGACCATGAACCGCCCCGAGGTGTACAATGCTGTGCACGTCGACATGCATAATGAAATGGCCGATTGCTGGGACGCTTTTGCAGCGGATCAGGATCTTTGGGTCGCGGTTCTGACCGGCGCGGGGGACAAGGCGTTCTCCGCGGGGAACGACCTGAAAGCCACGGCTGCGGGCGGGTCGAAGGCGACAATGCCCGCCAGCGGCTTTGCCGGTCTGTCCTCGCGTTTTGATCTGGAAAAGCCCATCGTCGCAGCCGTCAACGGTTTCGCCATGGGCGGCGGATTTGAAACCGCGCTGTCGTGCGACATCATCCTCGCCTCCGATCAGGCGAAATTCGCCCTGCCCGAGGTTAAGGTCGGTTTCTTCGCCGCGGCTTCCGGCGTGCAGCGCCTGTCGCGCTATATCGGGCGGCTTGCCGCGCAAGAGATGATGTTCACCGGCCGCACCATCATGGCCGATGAGGCGCAGTCGATCGGCTGCGTCAACGCGGTCTATCCTGCCGACCAGCTAATGGCGAAAGCGATGGAAAAGGCCGAGGAGCTGTGCGCCGTGTCGCCGTCGGCGGTCAAGGCCACGAAACGCGTCCTGAACGACATGTACAAGCGCGACGGGATGCAGGACAGCATCGCCTATTCACGCGAGGTGATCGCGGACCTCAGCAAAACCGAAGATTTCAAGGAAGGCGTGAACGCCTTTGTCGAAAAACGCAAACCCAACTGGGTCAATAAATAATCGAACCAACTGCCAGGAGGCACTCTATGTCACATAACGAAGCTATGGCCGGAATGAATAATCTCGAGATGTCCGAGAAGGCCAAGCCGCTGTTGGCCGCCGTCATCAAACACATCCGCGAAAATGTCGATCCGATCACCGACGAGTATTTCCGCCTTGGCGAAGGTCGTGCCGACCGCTGGTCACACGCGCCCGGCCAGTTGGAGCTGCTGGAAACCGCCAAGAAAAAGGCTCGTGAAAATGGGCTGTGGAATTTCTTTTTGCCCAATGCCGAAACCGGTGAAGGTCTGTCGAACCTCGATTACGCCTATATCGCGGCCGAGCTTGGCAAAAGCCCGCTGGCCTCTGAATCGCTGAACTGTTCCGCGCCCGACACTGGCAACATGGAAGTGCTGGAACGGATCGGGACGCCGGAGCAGAAAGAAAAGTGGCTTAAGCCGCTGTTGGCCGGTGAAATCCGGTCGGCCTTCGCGATGACTGAACCCGATATGGCGTCCTCGGATGCCAAGAATATCTCTACCTCTGCCGTGCTGGAAAACGGTGAATGGGTCATCAACGGCGAGAAATACTATATCTCCGGTGCCGGTGATCCGCGCTGCAAGATCATGATTACCATGGTCAAGACGTCGCCAGATGCCGAACCTTTCCGCCAGCAGTCCCAGATCCTCGTGCCGATCGACACCCCCGGTGTTGAAATTGTCGGCCCGATGCATGTCTTTGGTCACGACGACGCGCCGCACGGTCACATGCACATCAAGTTCACCAATGTCCGCGTGCCCGAGGAAAACATCCTCTGGGGCGAAGGCAAGGGCTTTGAAATCTCCCAAGTGCGTCTTGGGCCAGGCCGTATCCACCACTGCATGCGCTCTATCGGGGCTGCGGAAAAGGCGCTGGACCTGATGATCGAACGGGGGCTGAGCCGTGAAGCCTTTGGCAAGAAGATCATCGATCTGGGCAAGAACATGGAAACGATCTCTCGCGCCAAGATCGAGATTGAAGCCATGCGCCTGATGGTTCTGAAAGCCGCCAAGGCGATGGACGTTCTGGGCAACAAAGAGGCTCGCATCTGGGTCAGCATGATCAAAGCGATGGTGCCGGAAAAAGTCTGCAACATCATCGATCAGGCGATGCAGGTGCATGGTGCGACAGGTATTTCGCAGTGGTCGCCGCTGTCGGGCATGTACACCTCGCAGCGCACGCTGCGCTACGCGGATGGCCCTGATGAGGTCCACCACCACGTGATCGCCCGCGCCGAGGTCAAGGATTATCAGGAATCCAACCTGCGGACATCGCGCGCCCGTGAAGAGATCGCCACAGGCCGTACGCGAGGTGGCGTATGACCCTGTTTGACCTGACCGGAAAGGTGGCGCTGTTGACCGGTGCCTCCAAGGGCATGGGGCTGGCGATGGCCAAGGGTCTGGCCGAGCATGGCGCGACCGTCGTCATCTCGGCCCGCAAGCAAGACCAGCTGGACGCCGCCGCCGCCGAGATCAACGCGCTTGGCAAGGGCAAAGCGTTCGGCGTCGCCTGCAATGTTGGTTATAAAGAGCAGCTGCAAGCGCTGGTGGACGAGACCCACAAGCTGGCAGGCAAGATCGACATCGTGATCGGCAACGCGGGCGTGAACCCCTACTATGGGCCAACGTCCGAGATCCCCGATGATGCCTATGAAAAGACGATGAACGCCAATGTGCTGTCCAATCTTTGGCTGGCGCAGATGGTGGCCCCCGATATGATCGAGAAAGGTGCCGGGTCGATGGCGTTCACCTCGTCCATCGGGGCGTTCAAACCGTCGGTTATGCTGGGCACCTATGGCATGTCCAAGCTGGCGCTGATCGGCCTTGTGCGCAACCTGGCCGCCGAATTCGGGCCCAAGGGTCTGCGGTTCAACGCAATCTGCCCGGGTCTGGTGAAAACCGAATTCGCGCGCGAGCTGTGGGACAATCCCGATGTCGAGAAACGCATCAAGAACGAGATCCCGCTCCGCCGTCTTGGCGAGGCAGAGGATTTCGCGGGGCTCGCCGTGTTCCTCGCCTCTGATGCAAGCCGCTACATGACCGGTCAGGCGCTGACCGTTTGTGGCGGGTCGAACATGTGGACGTAAGGGGCTGCTATGGAACTGAAGGATAAAATCATCGTCATCACCGGCGCCGCAAGCGGCATCGGCAAGGCGATGGCCATTCGCTTTGCCGCGGAAGGGGCCAAGAAAGTCGTCTGTGTCGACCTCAACAAAGAGGGCGCGCAGGCGGTCGCCAACGAGATCGACGGCGTGGCTTTCGGTGTGAATGTGGGTGTCGAGCAAGAGATCGCGGATATGATCGATGCCGTGGAAAACGACATCGGCCCGATTGATCTGTTCTGCTCTAACGCGGGCATATTGATTGCGGGCGGCATGGAAGTGCCGAACGAAGACTGGCAGCGCATCTGGGACATCAATGTGATGGCCCACGTCTGGGCGGCCCGTCATCTGGTGCCGCGCATGACCGAACGCGGGGGCGGCTATCTGCTGAACACCGCATCGGCGGCAGGACTGCTGAACCAGGTCGGCTGCGCGCCTTACGGCGTGACCAAACACGCGGCTGTTGCTGTGGCCGAATGGCTGGCGATGTCTCATGGTGACGACGGCATCAAGGTGTCGGTGCTCTGCCCTCAGGCTGTCCGCAGCGAGATGACCCGCGGTCACGAGGATTCTGTCGCCGCGCTCGACGGTCTGCTTGAAGCGGAACCCGTGGCCGAAGCCTGTCTGGAAACCATCCGCAACGAGACGTTCCTTGTGCTGCCCCACCCGCAAGTGCTGGAGTATATGCGCAAGAAAACCGAGAACTACGATCGCTGGATCGGGGGTATGCGCAAGCTGCACCGGATGTATGGCGACCGCAGAAACCCGCAGGGGAATGTATCATGATCGGCTATACCACCGTGGGCACCAGCGACATGGCGCGCGCCAAGCAGTTCTATTGCGACCTGTTCGAAAGCAAGGGTGCCAAGGTGCTGATCGACAGCGGCCGGATCGCCATGATCGGCACCGGTGGCGGCACGCCCATGATCTCTGTCTGCGAACCCTACAACAAAGAGGCCCCCACCCCCGGCAACGGGGTGATGGTCGCTTTTACCGCCGACAGCAAAGAGGAAGTGGACGAGATCTACGCCAAGGCGATCTCGCTCGGTGCGACAGACGAGGGCGCGCCGGGGCAAAGGGTGCCGGACCGGTTCTACGGGGCCTATGTCCGCGACCTTGATGGCAACAAACTGTGCTTTTTCAAGTTCGCCTAACGTAAAAATCTGCCGTCCGCGTCACGCGGGCGGTAGCCCATAGACGCGCCGCGCAGTGCCAGAAAAAAGCGCCGCTTGCGCCGCGTCATCCAGATGCGCTGACATTTTCTTGAACGCGTTCCAGATCACCACATAGCTGACCGCCGTGCGATCCACGGGAAAGTTGCTTTCGAACATGCAGCGTTCGGGGCCGAAGACATCCAGCATATGCGCGTACCATTTGCCCTGCGTCTCTACGATCTCGTCCGAGGACGGTGGCAGGTCGCGATGCATGTAGCCATACCCATTGTCGGGCATGCAAAGCCCGCCCAGCTTGGCCATCACATTGGGGCATTCCGCCAGCTCTGACATATGGTCTTTCCACGCGGCAAAGATATCGTCGCGTTTGCCTTCGAACCGTCCAACGCCCAAGGGTGTGCCGAAGTGGTCAAGGATCAGCGTGGTCTGTGGCACCGCGCGGGCAAGGCCCAGAAACTCTTGGTGTTGATGGTGGAAATGCCAGCTGTCCAGCGTCAGCCCACGCTCGCCCAGGATCGCGGCACCGCGGATGAAATCAGGATCGCCGTATTGGTTTTCGACCCCGCGTCCGGGGATCGCCAGATGCTGCGGTTCCGCATCGCGCGCGCCGGAGTTTCGTATACCCTTGAACAGTCCATTTCCTGTGGCCTCATGCGCGTCGAGCGCGGCATGCAGCTGGTCGGGGGGCAGCACCAGTTCGGTCTGCGCGATGATGCCCGCGATCTGCGCCTGACCGCGCGGCACCTGCGCCGCCATCTGCGCCACGGTGCGGGTCTCTCCCACCGATTGCAGATGCGCGGGCGCGTCGCGATCCCAATAGGACCGACATTCGATATAGACCGTCTGCACCACGTTATGCCCGGCCCCTGTGTCGCGCCAAAGCGCGTCCATCTCGTAGACGGCGGGGGCGTCGGGCGTGCCGTGACGCCAGAGGTGGTGGTGGGGGTCCACAATCTCGCGGTGCGGGTCGATTGCGGTCTCGGGGACCAGTCCCAGCCAGTCGTCCCGCAGTTCGATCCCCGGTCGCCAACCCGGATAGCGGCCCCCCGTCTGTGTCATGAAGCAGCTTCTTTCTTTTTATAGGGGCGCATCAGCCCTTCTTGCGCCGTTGTCGCGGCAAGTTGGCCGTTCTGGTTGTAGATCAGCCCGCGATTGAACCCGCGCGCGCCACCGGTGAAGGGGGCGTCGAGTTCGTACAGATGCCAGTCAGAGAAATCGATCGGCGCGTGAAACCACATGGCGTGGTCAAGGCTCGCGGTCATGACCTGCCCCTGGAACCACGTCAGCCCGTGGGGCCGCAGCGACGAGCCGAGCAGGTTCATATCGGACGCATAGGCGAGCAGGCAGTGCTGCATGATCGGGGACTGCCCCTTTGCCGCCTCCATCCGGAACCAAAGATAGTTCTTGTCCGAGGTCTTTTCCGGTTCGAACAGATCGCGCGGATCAACCTCGCGGATCTCAATAGGGCGTTCGCGCAGAAAGTCGTCGCGGTGTTTGGGCGAGATTTTTTCGATATAGGGTTCGCGCAGATCGGGGCGGTCAAGCCAGTGTTCCGGCCCTTTTACGTCAGGCATCTTGTGCTGGTAATCCCAGCCCTCTTCCTGCACGTGGAACGACGCCGAGAGGTTGAAGATCTGCTTGCCGTGCTGGATCGCGACGACCCGCCGCGTGGTAAAGCTGCCCCCGTCGCGGGCGCGGTCCACCTGATAGATCACCGGGATCGACGGGTCACCGGGACGGATGAAATAGGCATGCAGCGAATGGCACATCCGGTCCGGCACCGTGCGATAGGCGGCCATCAAAGCCTGCGCGATAACATGGCCGCCAAAGATGCGCGTGGTGGTTTCCCCGCCCGATCCGATGCCGCGGAACAGGTCGATCTCAAGCTGTTCGATATCCAGCAATTCAAGGAGTTGGCGGGCCACATCGGTCATCTGGGTTCAGTCCTTCTGGGTCGCACGCGCATTGGCGTAGGCGACATAAAAATCAAAGCTGTCCGGATTGGCCATTGAATCCCTGTTCACCACCTTTTCCGGATCCTGCCCAAGCAATAGCTTTTTCACAGGAACCTCAAGCTTTTTGCCAGATAGGGTGCGGGGGATCTCGGCGACCTCGATGATCTCGTTCGGAATGAACCGGGCCGAGACGTTCTTGCGGATTACTGCGTTGATCTTGTCCTTGAAGGTGTCATCAAAGACGACGCCTTGGGCTGGCACCACAAAGAGCGGCATAAAGCTTTCGCGGCCCAGAAATTCGAGGTCGACAACAAGGCTGTCCATCACCTCGTCCAGCCCTTCGACGGCCTGATAGATTTCCGCGCTGCCAAGGCGCAGCCCCTTGCGGTTGATCGTGGCGTCAGAGCGGCCATAGATCACCGACCCGCCGTTTTCGTTGATCTCGATCCAGTCGCCGTGGCGCCAGATGCCGGGATAGGTGTCGAAATAGCTGTCGTGCAGGCGGCTGCCATCATCGTCGCCCCAGAAGAACAGCGGCATCGACGGCAGCGGCTCGGTACAGACCAATTCGCCCACAACGCCGGTCAGGTCATTGCCATCCTCGTCGAAGGCACGCACCGCGTTGCCAAGCGCGCGGCACTGCATTTCACCAGCGCGCACCGGCATGCCGGGATGGCCCAGCACAAAGGCCCCCGCCAGATCGGTCCCGCCCGAGATAGGCGCCAGCCAGACGTCCTCTTTCACCTGTGCGTATATCCAGTCATAGGCATCAGAGCTCAGCGGTGATCCGGTCGAGCCGAGCGAGCGCAGCGCAGAAAGGTCGACCTCGTCGCGTGGGGTCAGCCCTGCCTTCATGCAGCCGCTAAAGAAAGCTGCGCCCGCGCCAAAGAAATCAAGCTTTTCATCCGCGACAAACCGCCAGATCACGCCCATGTCAGGATAATTCGGTGCCCCGTCGAACATCGCGACCGTGGTGCCCTGCCCCAGTGCGGTGAATTGCGAGTTCCACATGATCCAGCCCGAGGATGTCAGCCAGCAATACCGCCCGCCGCGCCGAAGATCATGGTGTAGCGATTGTTTTGCGGATTCCAAAATGATCCCGCCATGCCCGTGCACGATCGGCTTGGGGTTGCCGGTGGTGCCGGAAGAATAGACGATCCACAGCGGATGATCGAAGGGGACTTGCGTGCTTTCATAGGGCGCGTCGCGGTCCAGCAGACTGTCCCACGCCATATGTCCCTTGGGCAGATTCCCGACAAAAGGCACCGTGACGCATTGCACGAGACTGGGCAGCGCCGCCTCTAGCCCCGCGAGGATCTCGCAACGGTCCACGGTTTTGCCCGCGTGGACATAGCCGTCTTGCGCGATCAGCACCTTGGGTTCGATCTGCTTGAACCGGTCCAGAATGGCGACATGCCCCATATCGGGGGCGCAAAGCGACCAGATCGCGCCGATGCTTGCGGTGGCCAGAAAGGCGATCATCGCGGTTTCGGTATTGGGCAGCACGGCAACAACGCGGTCGCCTTTGGTCACGCCCATATCCCGCAGATGCGCCGCGACGCTTGCCACTTGTGCGCGCAGCTCGGACCACGACAGACGCTTGCGGCCAAAGGTTTCGGACTGCACGATCAGCGCATCGCCGTCAGGCTGGCTGTCCACATGCTTCATGATCTGGTCGGTGTAGTTCAGCATCGCGCCGGGGCACCATTCGGCACCGGGCATCTGACGCTTTGCCATGACGGTCGTGTAGGGCGCGCTGGCCTGTACGTCGAAATAGTCCCAGATCGCGGACCAGAACCCGTCAAGGTCGGTCACGCTCCACTCCCACATGGCGTTATAGTCGTCGAACGTCAGCCCGCGTTGGTCTTTCAGGAACCGTTCAAATTCCGCCATGGTCGAGGCATCGGCGCGCTCTTTTGTCGGGGTCCAAAGGATATCGTTCATGTCATCGCTCCGTGGATGAGGGCCTTGAGTTGGGGGCGCGCGGGGTACGAGCTGGACGGCGCAAGCTGCGTGAAGAATACGACAGACAGGTCCAGCACCGGATCAATCCAGAAGAAGGTAGAGGCCATGCCGCCCCAGCTGAAATCACCTAGGCTGCTGGGAACGCGGACGCGACCGGGGTTCAGCACCACGGCACCGCCAAGGCCAAAGCCCATCCCCTCCATCGGTTGTTCAGCAAAGCTGGCAGGCCCCATCGACGCGATGTCGCCGGGCAGATGGTTGCGCATCATAAAGTCGAGCGTCTTGGGCGAAATCAGCCCCGCCCCACCGGTGCGCAGCATCTCGGTGAACTTGAGGTAACCATCAATGGTGCCCACCAGCCCGCCGCCGCCAGAATGCATCTCGGCGTTCAGGAAGGGGGAGGTGTCGGGCTTGTCCACGCAGCGCAGCACGGGCGTATCTGGTTTGGCCGCGTTCATGCCATAGGCGCTGCCCGCCAGCGGGGTGTAAAGCGAGGCAAAGCGGTCAATGCCACCTGCGGGCACGGAAAACCGCGTCTCGTCCATGCCAAGGGGGCCAAGGATTTCATCAACCAGAAACGCCTCTAGCGACTTGCCCGAAACGACCTCTATCACGCGGCCAAGCACGTCGATGCCTACGGAGTATTCCCAACGGGTGCCGGGGTGAAACGCCAGCGGCAATGCGGCGACGCGGTCGGTCATCTCTGCCAGCGATCCCTGATCGGCGCGGAACAGGATGTCGGCCTCGTCCATCGCCTTCGCCGTGATGCCGGGGTTGAACGGATAGCTCAGCCCCGAGGTATGGGTCAGCAGCTGGTGCAATGTCGGCGTCTGGCAGGGTTCGGTCTGATCCGCCGCGGTGGCAACGTCGATCAGGCAGCGCATATCGGCGAAAGCGGGGATGAAATCGGACACCGGCGCATCAAGGTGGAACAGCCCGCGTTCCGCCAACATCATGATGCCGACCGAGGTGACGGGCTTGGTCATCGAATAGATGCGGGCGATCGTGTCGCGTGTGAACGGCTGGCCAGTATCCGTGTCGCGCTGGCCCTTGGCATCAAAGTAGACCTCTTGCCCGCCCTGCGCCACCAGCACCGAACATCCGGCAAACCGTTTGCGGTCCACATAGGTCTGCATCCAATCCCCGATGCGGCCCAGCTTATTTGTGTCGAACGCCAAAAAACTTTCCTCCCGAGCCGCGACCGCGCCTCAGGAGGATGAGGCCGCGGAACGCGACGATTTCAATAGATGATTTACTGGTAATGGTCTGGCTTAGGTCATCAGACCTCAAGCCATTCCTTGCGCACATCATCACGCTGGCGCAATTCAGCCGGCGTGCCCTCATAGACCACCTGACCATGCCCCATGACATAGACCCGATCCGCGATGTCCATCGCGATCGACAGTTTCTGCTCCACCAGCAAGGTAGAGATCCCGCGGTTGGCGATCTCTTTGAGCACCTCGGCGACCTTCTGCACCATCTGCGGGGACAGACCTTCGGTGGGTTCGTCGATCATGACCAGATCGGGGTCGCCCATCAGCGTGCGACACATGGTCAGCATCTGCTGTTCCCCCCCCGACAGTACCGAGGCTTCGACGTCGGCGCGGCGGTCGAGGTTTTCGAACATGTCGAACATCGACTGCATCGACCACCGGCCCGCGCCATCCTTCTGGCCCGGCTTCAGACCCAGCGTCAGGTTCTGCCGCGTGGTGAGACCGGGAAAGATATCGCGGTTCTCGGGCACATATCCGATCCCCATATTGGCGATCTGGAACGCTTTCTTGCCGCTGATCTCCTGCCCCTGAAACTTGACCGATCCTTTCGGTTCGACCTCGCCCATGATGGCCTTGCAGGTGGTAGACCGCCCCACCCCGTTGCGCCCCAGAAGCGCGACGATCTCGCCTTCTTTGACGTTCAGGTTCACCCCCTGAAGGATGTGGGACTTGCCGTAGAAGGCGTGCATATCCGTGACTTCGAGCATCATTAGTGTTCTGCCTCCAATGCGGCGCCCAGATAGGCTTCTTGTACGCGGGCGTCTGCACGCACCTCTTCGGGTTTTCCGGTGGCGATGATTTCGCCATAGACCAGCACCGAAATCCGGTCGGCGAGACCGAAGACCACGCTCATGTCATGTTCCACCATGATCAGCGTCTTGCCCGCGGTCACCTTGAGGATCAGGTCGGTGATATAGTCGGTTTCCGTGTTGCTCATCCCCGCCGTCGGTTCGTCCAGCATGATGACATCGGCACCGCCCGCGATGGTGATCCCGATTTCAAGGGCGCGCTGTTCGGCGTAAGACAGGGTGCCCGCGGGCAGGTTGCGCCGTTCCAGCAGGTTGATCTGGTCAAGGATGCGGTCCGCGCCCTCGGTCAGTTCACGGGACCGGTTCACCAGATTCCAGAAGCTGTATTTATAGCCCTGCGACCACAAGAGCGCACAGCGCACGTTTTCAAACACGCTCATCGCCGGAAAGATGTTGGTGATCTGGAACGAGCGGCTTAGCCCCTTGCGGTTGATCTGGAAGGGTTCGAGCCCGGCCAGATCCTCTCCGTGCAGCTTTACCGTTCCAGCCGAAGGCGCAAACCGTGCGGTGATCAGGTTGAACAGCGTCGATTTGCCCGCGCCGTTCGGCCCGATCACGGCGTGGCGTTCCGCCTTGCCGATGCTCAGGTCGATGCCGCGGATGATCTCGGCCTTGCCAAAGCTTTTCTTGAGGCCAGTCAGTTCAAGTGCGGGTGTGCTCATGACGCGCCTCCTGCTGTGTTTGCTTCGTTCCAGGCGTCTTTCAACGCGGGTGCTGTGGCCTTGGCAATGCCCAGACCGATCAGCGCGACCGCGCCCGCCACCAGCCATGGCATCAGCGTGTGGCTGTCGAAGGTGGTCCAGAAGACGGTCATTTCATTGTCACCCGTGGCCCCATGACGATAGTGGAACGTCATCTCGACCAGCGCGGCCAGCCCCATCAAACCGATTGCCGCTGGCAACAACGTCTTGAGATAGGGCATGATCAACGTCGATGCCTTGCCCAGCTTGAACACAGGCACATGCATCATCAGCAGACCCGCCAGACCACCGGGGAAGAACATCACCGTGGATAGGAACAGGACGCCCGCATAAAAGGCCCAAAGCTCTGTCGACAGGCTCAGAACGGTTTGCAGCAGGGTAAAGGCGATGGCCCCGATGATCGGACCAAAGAAGAACCCGACGCCGCCAAGGAAGGTCACCAGCAGGATGATCCCTGACGAGGCGGTGTTGAGGTTTTCCTCGGTCAGGATTTCGTAGTTGATCGCGAAAAGCCCACCGGACACGCCTGCAAAGAAGCCAGAGGCGACAAAGCTGTAGAAGCGGACCCACCGCGAGGAATAGCCCAGAAACTCTGCCCGTTCGGGATTGTCGCGCACGGCGTTTGCCATGCGTCCCACGGGGGTGCGGCTCCAGAGGTACATCAGCGCGGCAGAGATCACGACCCAGCCAGCGGTCAGGTAATAGACCTCGATCTGTTGCAGGAATTCGACGCCAAAGAAAGGCTGCGCGTAGGTCCGGTCGCCGCTGATGCCTTCTTCGCCGCCAAAGAACGCGACGATGATGACGGAACAGGCCGCGATCAATTCGCCCACACCCAGCGAGATCATGGCGAATACCGTGCCCGCGTTACGGGTCGAAAACGCGCCGACGATCATTGCGAGCCCCATGCCGAAAAGACCACCAAACACCGGCAGGATCACCAGTGGAATGGTCGAGAAGAAATCGGACATGTTCATAATGTGCATACAGGCAAAGCCCCCCACACCGGCATAGACCGCATGGCCAAAGGACAGCATACCCCCCTGCCCGAGCAGCATGTTATAGGCCAGCGCGAAAACGATCGTGATCGACATCTGGTTCATGATCGTCAGTGCCGAGTTATTGGTAAACACCATCGGCAGGATGGCCAGCACGACAGAGGCAATGACCCAGGGGGCCAATGTCAGCACCAGTGACCCTGACCGCATACGCTGCGCGGGTTTGGACGGGTCCGTGGTGATCTGCTCTTTCGGGCGGGCGCCTTTGGGAATGTCGGTTCTTGGATCTGAAACTGTCATGAGCTGCGCTTTCCGAAAAGACCTGCCGGGCGGAAGATGAGGATCAGCACCATCAGGATATAGGGCAAGATGTCGGCGATCTGCGGGCTGGTGAGGCTCCAGAAGTCGCGGAATATGCTGTCATCCAGGCTCTCGGGTTTGGAGATGCCAAGGCCGGTCAGGATATTCTCCATCTCGATGTTGTAGGATTTGGCGAAAGTGGTGATCCAGCCGATCAAAAGCGACGCGATCAGCGCGCCCCAGAGCGACCCGAGGCCGCCGATCACGATGGTCACGAACACGATCGATCCAAGCACAAAGGCCATGCCGGGGAAGGTGCCAAGCACCGGTCCGGCAATCACACCGGCCACACCGGCCAGCGCCGTGCCGACCCCGAACACCCCCATAAAGATCAGCGGCACATTGTGGCCCAAGGCTTCGACCGTGCGCGGATAGCTCAGCGCGGCCTGAATGATCATGCCGACGCGGGTCTTGGTCAGCACGTAAAGCAGCCCGATAAAGATGCTGATCGAGATGAAGATCATGAATATCTTATAAGCGGGGATCGAATTCCCCGAGATCGCAAACGCGGTAAAGTTCAGCGCGTCAGGAATGGCGTAGGGCAGTTGGTTCTTGCCCCAGATGAATTGCACCAGTTCTTCGATCAACAGCGCCAGACCAAAGGTAAAGATCAGTTCGGGCACGTGTCCGTATTGGTGAACCCGGCGCAGGCCGTAGCGTTCAACCCCTGCCCCCATCACACCCACGACGAGCGGCGCGATCAGCAGCCCCATCCAGAAGCCGAGCGCAAGACTGATCTGGTAGGCGAAATAGGCACCAAGCATGTAAAAGCTGGCGTGAGCGAAGTTCAAAACACCCATCATCGAGAAAATTAGGGTCAGACCGGCGGAGAGCATGAACAACAGCAATCCAGTAACCAGCCCGTCGATGAGGTTGACGAGAATGAGGTCCATGAGGCCCCTCCAGTAGTGTGGTGGCAAGGTGCAAGAGGGGCCCGCCCGCCAGCGCAGGCGGACCCGAGAGAAATCGCCTTATTCGGGGCGCTTCATCTCGCAGGTTGTCGGGCTGTCCATCGACGCCATTTCGACGGTCGATTCAGTCACGACACCATACCCGGATTGGTCGTAGTCAAAGTCCAGGTTGTCGTTTGTGTGGACGCCGACATGCATGTCCTGAATGATCTGGTGATCTTGCGGACGCATGAACAGTTTACCACCCCACATGCTGTCGTATTCCATACCTTCCAGTTTGCTGGCCACCGCGACCACATCTGTGGCGGAGCCCGCTTCGGTGATGGCCTGGGCCAGCATGCCGATGGTGTTGAAGATACGGCTTTGGTCGATGTTGCCGTCTGGATACTTCTCAAGGAAGGCGTTGTAGGTGTCGCGCGCTTCTTCGGTGGCGATCGGGTTGATGCTGCCTTGCGAAATCAGGCGGATCTTATCTTTACCGCTTTCACCAAAGGCGGCCGTGATGCCGGAACCCGCAGCGTAATAGGTATAGATCGGCCCTTCGAACCCGTTGTCGATGATCGCTTTGCCGATGCCCAGCATGTCAGCGCCCCAGTTCCCCGTGATCACGGCATCCGCACCAGAGGATACAACCTTGCGCGCGTAGGGGGTAAAGTCTTTCACCTTGCCGATGGGGTGCAGTTCGTCACCGACGACCTCGATGCCGTCACCTTTCGCGCCCAGCATTTCGTTGGCGGCGGCAGACACAGCTTTACCAAAGGAATAGTCCTGCCCGATGATGTAGACTTTCTTGATGTCCTTGTCCTGAACGATCACATCGGTCAGCGCGTCCATCTTGATGTCAGAGTTGGCGTCGAAACGGAAATGCCAGAAGTTGCATTTGTCGTTGGTCAGCGCAGGGTCTACAGCGGCATAGTTCAGGAACAGAACACGGCTGTCGGGGTTGCGGCGGTTGTGTTTGTCGATGGCTTCGGTCAATGCGTTCGCGACGCCAGAGGAGTTCCCCTGAACGACGTAGCGCGCGCCTTGGTCAATCGCGACCTGAAGCTGAATAAGGGATTCTTTGGGGCTGACCTTGTTATCAAAAGGCAGCACTTCCATTTTTTGGCCGTCCAGCAGACCGCCTTTGTCGTTTACCATGTAATCAGCCGCGAATTCGAACTGATGCAGGCCATTGGTGCCCGTGCTTGCGAATGGACCGGACAGCGGGTCAATGAACGCGATCTTGATGTTTTCGGCAAAGGCTGCGCTCGCGCCAATGACCAAAGAAAGCGCGGAAACCGCGCCGTACTTAGCGATATTTTTCATTTTAATCCTCCCAAGGACGGCCCGGCGCTTTTAATGCGTTTTTTGGATTGCCAGACCTTGGGAAGAGCCTTGCATAATGCGATTTATTGTCAAGCGCCTCTATTCATAAGTTGCGAGCCTGCACCGTCGGTTATGCCATATATTGCGTGACGGTACGGGCAAAAACACCTGCGTGAAATTTTGCCCGCTGCCGGTTTTTGACGCAGGGCCAGAAATAAGCTTTTGAAAATAAATGTATTAATGAATTGCACAAGATTGTGACGGCTGATCAGTTTTTACGCGGTGCCTGACAGATGTCCGCTGGACACTATTCAAAAAAAATTTGCGACGGCGGGTGCGATCCTGACAATTGTCATGGCACCGCAGATGTGCCAATTCCAGCCACTGGAACGAAGCTGCTGGCCGCGGTGGTTGAAATCTATACGACCGGCCAAGTTGATTCTCCCGCCCCGCGGGTCCAGACCCTAAAACCGGATGCTGATGGCTTGCGCCGCTGCTGACAAAAGCTGTGCATAGGTCGTTTCAAGCTGTCGCTTCTTCACGTGGAAAGCGGGGCCGCCCACATTCAGCCCGTAAACCTGCGACCCGTTGGGCGAAAACACGGGTACCGCGATGCCGTTCACATCGGGACGCCAATCGCCATAGCTTGAACAAAATCCCTTATCTGCAAATTCGGTCATCGCGGCGGCATAGCTGTCGCGCGCGCGGGCTTCGAACTCGGGTCCTTCGGCTGCAGCATAGCGGAATGCGCGGTCGCGGCTTTCGTCGGACATGCCGGTCAGGATGGCGCGACCAATGGCGGAATCAAACAGCGGCAGCCGTGACCCGACGCGAATTTGCAACGCGACATCCTCGCGCGAGCGTTTGGTCGCGATATAGACAACGTCCAGGCGATGGACCTCTCCGATCGCGATGGTGACATAGGAATTGGGCCCGTCACGCAGCTTGCGCATCTCTTCCTGCGCGCGGTCCCCGATCTCCATACTCGACAGTACGCCAAAGCCAAGCTGCAGCACCCCTGCGCCCAGCCGATAGGTGCCGGTGCGGGCGTCGGCGACAAGATAGTCCAGTTCCACCAGCGTATGGGTCAAGCGCGACACCGTCGCCTTGGGCAGCCCTGTCCGTTCTGAGAAATCCGTGTTGGTCAGGGCTGTTTCGTTTTCCCGAAAGCAGCGCAACACATCCAGCCCGCGGGCAAGCGCCGTGACAAAGTTTCGGTCCTTCGTCTCTGCCGGATCTGTCGCGAACTCGTTGGAGGCCATCTTACTTGCCTTCCAGCGCTTTAAGCCCGTTTTCCGCAAACACAGGGACATAGGCCCCGACCTTCATCGCCCGCTCGGGGTTAGAGGCATTGCCGTCCAGCGCGCGTTTCAATACGCCCTGAATGATCCCGGCCATGCGGAAGAAGCAAAAGGCGAGGTAGAAGCCAAAGTTGTCGATCCCGTCCAGCCCGCGGCGTTCGCAGTATTTGGCGATGAATTCCGCATCACTCGGCACGCCAAGCGCTGCGCGGTCCACACCGCCAAAGCCGCGCCCTTCGGTGCCCGCGGGCATCTGCCACTGCATGATAACGGCCGCAAGGTCAGCGTATGGGTGCCCGATGGTCGACAGTTCCCAGTCCAGAATGGCCAGACATTTGGTGCCGTCTTTCTCGAACATCATATTGTCGATACGGTAGTCGCCATGCACCAGCGTGCGCTGCCCGTCATCCGCAGGGATGCTGGCGGTCAGCTTTTCGATCAGCTTGTTCATCGCGGGCAGGTCTTCGGTTTCGGACGCGCGGTATTGCTTGGTCCATCGGGCGACCTGACGTTCATAATAGTTACCGGGAGGGCCGTAATCCGACAGACCCACCGCGTCGATGTCCACCTCGTGCAGGGCGGCAAGCACGCGGTTCATCTCGTCAATCACGCCAGCGCGGCCTGCCTTGTCCATGTCGGGCATGCGCGGGTCCATGAAGTTGCGCCCGTCGATATGATCCATGATATAGAACGCCGACCCGATCACGTCGTCGTCTTCGCACAGCAGGTGCATTTTCGACACCGGCACATCGGTATCCTGCAACGCCTTTTGCACGCGGAACTCACGATCAACCGCATGGGCGGATTTCAACAAAACCCCCGGCGGTTTGCGACGCAGCACATAGTTTCGCGACGGGGTTTTCAGCAGGAACGTCGGGTTGGACTGACCGGCCTGGAACTTGGAGACCTCAAGCGGGCCTTCAAAGCCCTCAAGGTGTTTTTCCAGATAGGCGCTGACCTTCGGAATATCGAGTGTCTGGGTGTCTGTGCTCATGGCTACCGTTCCTTAACTATAGGTCAGCATGTCAGCGGTCTCGGCTGACATCAGATGCGGGGTCGCGTTGAATTCATGCAGGAAAAACGCGGATTTGGTGAAGACGAATTTGGTGATGGATGTGTTCTTGATCTGCAGGTTCAAGGTCATCATCATTTTATGCGGCGCGCCGAGTGACGCGGCCGTCAGCTGCCCGATCACCCCACCGGAGCTTACGGCAAGCACGCGCTCCGCCCCTTCGGCACAGGCGATCAGACGGGCGGCTTCCACGCGGTCGGTGAAATTGGCCCATGTCTCGGCGGGGCCTTCGATCTCGTCTGCCTGCCACTGAAAGACGGTTTCGCGCAAGGTACGGAAATGCACCTTGCGGTCGCCCTTGACCAGTTCCGGAACCGCCCCTTTATAGCGCGCGTCCAGCAGGTTCTGAAAATCATATTCATTCAGGCCCGGGTGGGTGTCGCCTGCCTCGAATCCCATCGAGGCAAGCGTTTCTTTCTGACGGGTCAGGGTGCCGGTGATTGTCCGGTCCGGCACCCAGCCGGTATCGCGGAGCAACTGGCCGACGGCCTCGGATTGCCGGTGCCCGAGGTCCGACAACTTGTCATAGTTGTCAGCCCCGAAAGACGCCTGACCGTGGCGGATGACCAGTAGCTCTCCCATGATGGTTTACAGAACCTCAAAGAGGCCAGCAGCCCCCATGCCGCCGCCAACACACATGGTGCAGACAACGTATTTGGCACCGCGACGCTTGCCTTCGATCAGCGCGTGACCAACCATGCGCGCGCCGGACATGCCGTAGGGGTGACCGATAGAGATCGCGCCGCCGTCCACGTTCAACAGCTCGTCCGGGATGCCCAGTTTGTCGCGCGATGCGATCACCTGGCAGGCAAAGGCTTCGTTCAGTTCCCACAGACCGATGTCTTCGATCTTGAGCCCGTGCGCTTCCAGCAGCTTTGGCACGGCATAGATCGGGCCGATACCCATCTCATCGGGCTCGCAGCCTGCGGCCATCACGCCAACGTAGCGACCCAGTGGCTGAAGGCCGCGACGTTCGGCTTCTTTCGCTTCCATGACCACAGCCGCGGAGGCACCATCGGACAGTTGCGAGGCGTTGCCCGCAGTGATGAACTTGCCTTCGGGCAGGTGGATGCCGTCTTTGAACACGGGCTTCAGACCGGCAAGGCTTTCCGCCGTGGTGCCGGGGCGGTTGCCCTCATCTTTTTCCAAGGTGACTTCGTGCTTGGAAATCTCTTTGGTCTCCTTGTCCTGAACCATCATCGTGGTGGTCATTGCGACGATCTCGTCGTCAAAGCGGCCGGCCTGTTGCGCTTGATGCGTCAGCTCTTGGCTGCGCGCCGCGTATTCGTCCTGCGCTTCGCGGCTCACGTTATAGCGCTCTGCCACGTTTTCGGCTGTTTCCAGCATGGTCATGTAGATTTCGGGCTTGTTCTGCTTGAGCCATGGGTCGGCGCTGACGCGCATCTCTGGCGTTTGCACGAGGGAGATGCTGTCGACACCGCCGCCGATGACAATGTCCATCCCGTCGGTGATCACCTGCTTGGCCGCGGTGGCGATTGCCATCATGCCGGATGCGCACTGACGGTCCAGCGACATGCCTGCAACGGTCACGGGCAGGCCTGCGCGGATGGCGGCCTGACGCGCGATGTTGCCGGCCTGATGCCCCTGCTGCAAGGCGGAACCGATGACACAGTCAGAGATTTCCGATCCGTCAAGACCGGCGCGCTTCACGGCGTTCTCGATGGCGTGGGCGGCAAGCGCCTGTGGTGTGGTGGCGTTGAACGCACCGCGATAGGCTTTGCCGATCGGGGTACGGGCGGTGGATACGATTACTGCGTCACGCATGGTGATCTCCCTTTGAAAGTTCGTCTGTTAGCCCCAATCCAGATCAAGACCCTGGGCCTTGGCTGCATTGAGCGCGTATTTCTTCGTTTGACTAAAGGCATCGGTCAGCTCTTGCTGGCCGCCTGCGTCGGTGATTTTGTCGAAAGCGGATGCGACACCTTCAGGGGTATTCTCGTCGCCGGTCAAGGTCACGCCTTCCGTTTCGTAAATACGGGTCTGGGCAAAGCCACCCGCCCCTGCCCCAAGGATCACACGGCTGGGGCCGTCCTCGCTGACGAGGTACAGCAGGCCGGGGGTGATCGTTTCGGGGGCCAGCAGGGCCTGCGCCTGTTCGGGCAGCAGATCGGCGGTCATCCGCGTGGCCGCTGTGGGGGCCAGCGTGTTGACGCGGATATTGTCGCGCGCGCCTTCCAGATGCAGCACGTTCATCAGCCCCATCATCGCCGCTTTGGCCGCACCGTAGTTGGATTGGCCAAAGTTGCCATACAGCCCCGAGGCCGAGGATGTCAGCACAATGCGACCGTATTTCTGTTCGCGCATGATCGGCCAGCAAGCATGGGTCACATTCGCAGTCCCGATCAGATGCACGTCGACGACCTTGCGGAAATCAGACATCTCCATCTTGGAAAACGTCTTGTCCCGCAGGATGCCTGCGTTGTTCACCAGAATGTCGATGCGACCCCAGGCGTCCATGACCTGCGCGACCATATCCTTGACACCGGCCTCGTCCGAGACATCACAGCCATGCGCCATCGCCTCGCCGCCCGCGTCGCGGATTTCCTGCGCGACGGCTTCGGCAGCCGCCGACGAAGACCCTTGCCCGTCGGTTGTCACGCCCAGATCATTGACCATAACCTTTGCGCCGCGTGCCGCGAGGCCAAGCGCATGGCTGCGCCCCAGACCCGTGCCCGCGCCGGTGACAATAGCGACGCGGTTGTCAAAACGAATATCCATCATCGCCCCTTAGTGCAGTGCTTGTTCAAAGATGTTCGGCCCGCTCATCACATTGATGCCGCCGCTGACCGGAACGACCGCGCCGGTGATATAGGCGCCGCCCTTGCCACAAAGGAACAACATGCAGCCCGCGATATCCGTATCGGTGCCGACGCGGCGCAGGGGGACGTCTTCGCCCACCTTGTTGCGCATATCCTCGTCGTGGGTCGCAAAGGCGGTCATCCGCGACACGAAGGGTCCGGGGGCCAATGCGTTCACGGTGATCGCGTCACCTGCCAGTTCCTTGGCGAGGATCTTGCTCAGGTGGATCACCGCGGCCTTCGAGGCAGAGTAGCTGTAGGCGCCATCGCCCATCTCGCGTTCGCCCATCACCGATCCGACGTTCACCACCCGCGCCGGATCGTCGATTGTCGCGTTCGCCTTGAGCAGCGGCAGCAGCTTTTGCGTCAGATCGAACAGTCCCGCGACGTTGACGTCCATGACCTTGCCCCAGGCCTTGAACGGGAAATCACCCAAAGGTGCGCCCCAGGTGATGCCCGCGTTGTTCATCAGGATATCAAGGCTCTCGGTGCGGTCCTTCACGGCTGCGACCATTGCATCGACACCTTCCTCGGTGCCGACATCGCCTGCGAACCCTTCGGCAGAGCCAGAGGCCCCGAGCGCATTCAGTTCTTTCGCCACGGCCTCGCAGGCCTCGCCCTTACGGCTGGCGATCAACACGCGGGCACCGGCACGCACCAGCGCCTCGGCGGCCATGCGGCCAATCCCGGTCGCCCCTCCTGTGACCAGCGCGGTTTTACCCTCTAGCCCGAAAAGTGTTTGAATATCCATGCCTTAGAATCCTCTGTGCTTGGCGACCTGGGCAGCGTGATAGCCGTAGTCCCCGAGCCATTCTGCCCCCACACGGGCGCGCTTCATGTAAAAACCGATGTCAAAGGCGTCCGTCATGCCGATCCCGCCATGCATCTGCACCCCTTCAATCACCGCCAGCTTGGCGGTCGATGTCGCACGGGCCTTGGCGAGCGACACGGCCATCGTCGCATTGTCGGGGTCTTCGTCCAGCTTGCGCCCCGCGTGCAACACGGCAGAGGCGGTGACTTCCGTCTCGCACCACAGATGGGCGGCGCGGTGTTGCAAGGCTTGGAAGGTGCCGATCAACGTGCCGAACTGCTTGCGTTCTTTCAGGTAGCCCACGGTCATGCCAAAGGCACCCGCAGCAACGCCCGCCATCTCGGCGGCGAGGGCGGCCTGCCCTGCCTCGATCGCGGGTTTCAGCACGGTCATGGCGTCATCGACCTGACCCAACACATCGTCGCCCGTCGCTTCGACGTTATCAAAATCGATCCGCGCGGAATCGCGTGCATCGATCATGTTCTGCGCGTTGCGTGTGATGCCTGCGCGGTCCGCGGGAATGTCGAACAGGGTCAGCCCGTTGTCTGTCTTGGCCAGCACCAGCAAACGGTCCGCCAAAGCACCATCGACGACAAAGGTCTTCTTGCCCGTCAGGCGAAAACCATTGCCTTCCGCCGTGGCGGTCATTGCCGTCGCATCGGGGTTGAACTTGGAGGTTTCATCCACCGCCAACGCATAGGTCGCGTCGCCGCTGGCAATCTTGGCCAGCGCGGCCTCGGCGCGCGCATCGCTGACGTGGCGCAGGGCTGTCGCCGCGATCACCGCCGTCGACAGGAACGGGCTGACGGCCAGCGTCTTGCCCATTTCCTGCGCCAGAATACCCGCAGCGGCATGGCCCATATCAACGCCACCGGCACTTTCAGGGACCAGCACACCGGCCCATCCCATCGCGGCCATCTCTTTCCACATTTTCGCGTCATGGGTCTGCCCGGCATCGCGCAGGTCACGGAACGCTTTAACGGGGGCGGATTTATCAAGAAAACCGCGCGCCGAGTCGGCCAGCATGGTTTCGTCTTCTGTTAATACTAGTTTTACCATGATCTTACCCCGGAAGCCCAAGCACGCGGCGGGAGATAATGCTCAGCATCACCTCGCTCGTGCCGCCTTCGATTGAATTGGCCTTAGTCCGCAGCCAGTCCGCGGGACGGTTGCCCAAAGGCCCGTCCCATTCCAGCGCGTCGCTGCCGCCAGCGGCCATCAGCAACTCGTGACGCTGCATGTTCAGCTCTGTGCCCATGTATTTCAGCATCGCCGAGGCATCCCCCGCGCCGGTACCGGCCTCGGCCTGATCCTTGTAGCGTTCCAGCGTGAGGCCAATGGCAAGCGCGTCCACCTCGCAGCGCATCGCATCGGCACGCAGCACGGTGTCCATCTCTTGCCCCTCGGCCAGAGATTCATTCAGCACCGCCCCAAGCGCACGACCGCCCGATAGGCCCTGCCCCCCGCCCGAGATCATCTCGCGCTCGTGGGTCAGCAGGTATTTCGCCACGTCCCAACCGCGGTTCTCTTCGCCGACGATCCGGTCCTTGGGCACCTTCACATTGGTAAAGAACGTCTCGCAGAAGACCGACGCGCCGGAGATCAGCTTGATCGGGCGGGTCTCGACGCCTGCGTCTTCCATGTCGATCAGCAGAAAGGAAATACCCTTGTGCTTGGGCGCGTCACGATCCGTACGGATCAGCGCGAAAATCCAGTCGGCTTTGTCGGCGTAAGAGGTCCAGATCTTCTGACCGTTTACCAGCCAATGATCGCCCTTGTCCTCGCCTTTGGTCTGGACACTGGCCAGATCCGACCCGGCCCCCGGCTCGGAATAGCCCTGACACCAGCGGATTTCACCGCGGGCGATCGGGGGCAAATAATGCAGTTTCTGTTCATGCGTGCCAAAGTGCAGCAAGGCGGGCCCAAGCATCCAGATGCCAAAGCTTTGCAACGGGTTGCGCGCCTCGATCCGGTCCATCTCTTCTTTAAAGATCTTTTCCTGCGCGCGGTTCATCCCCGCCCCGCCGTATTCGACGGGCCATGTGGGCACGGTATAGCCCTTGGACGCGGCGCGCTCCATCCAGACGCGCTGCGCGTCGGATTCGAACTCAAAATTCTTGCCACCCCAGCATATCGATGCTTCACTCGGCTCACCGCCGCGCATTTCGGCCGGGCAGTTTGCCTCTAGCCAATCGCGCAGCTCCGCGCGGAAACCCTCCAGTTCCTGTTCGGACTGCATCTTTTCTCCCCCCTCGTTTTGCGAACTCCAATTCCGCACTGCAAAATTGCATTTCGAAATTCGATTGACAAGACAGTTTCTGAACGCGCCTATTGCTTTGCAAATCTAGAGGAGGAATGACCCGATGAAAGCCATGCTTAGCACTGCCCCCGGCGGCCCCGAAACGCTGGAACTGACCGAGATGCCACAGCCTGAACCGAAGAAAGGTCAGGTGCGTATTCGCATCCGCGCAGCGGGGCTGAACTTCCCTGACACCTTGATTATCAAGGATCTTTACCAGATGAAGCCGCCCCGCCCCTTCGCGCCGGGTGGCGAGGTTTCAGGCGATGTGGACGCCGTGGGAGAGGGCGTTTCCAACGTTGCTGTGGGCGACCGGGTGCTGGCGATGACCGGCTTTGGCGGCTTTGCGACAGACATCATTGTGGACGCGGAACGGGTGCTGAAGATCCCCGATGCGATGCCATATGACGAAGCGTCATGTCTGGTGCTGACCTATGGTACCTCCCATCACGCGCTGAAAAACCGCGCCGAAATCCAGCCCGGCGAATCCTTGCTGATCATGGGCGCTGCGGGCGGCGTTGGCGTGGCCGCGATCGAACTGGCGAAAGCCGCCGGTGCCCGTGTGATCGCTGCCGTATCGTCGGAAGACAAGGCGCAGTTCTGCCGTGATCTGGGCGCGGACGAGACGATCATCTACAGCCGCGACATGGACGACCGTGCGACGCAGAAAGCCTTCTCGGACGAGATCAAGAAGCTGTCGGGCGGTGAGGGTGTCGATGTGGTTTATGACGCCGTGGGCGGTGCCTATGCCGAACCCGCCGTACGCGCGCTGGCGTGGAAAGGCCGCTATCTGGTCGTGGGCTTCCCTGCCGGTATCCCCAAGATCCCGTTGAACCTGACGCTGCTTAAGGGCTCGCAGATCATGGGTGTTTTCTGGGGCGCGCATACGGCCCGCGAACCCAAGGTACATGCCGAAAACATGGCCGATCTGTTCCGCATGTATGCCGATGGCCAGATCAAGCCGCGCATCTCTGCCCGCTATCCGCTGGAAAAAGCCGCCGACGCTCTCAACCTGATGCAGGACCGTAAGGTGCAGGGCAAAGTGGTGTTGGATGTTCAATAAGCAGATAGGACGTTCAAAATGACCAACACACAGATTGTCATCGCAGAGCTGCCCAGCGATTCGCTGACGCCTGCGCATTTCAAACAGACCACCGCCGATATGCCCGTGGCAGGCGACGGTCAGGTGCTGCTCAAGGTGATCCTGATGTCCATCGACGCGGCCAACCGGTCATGGATGAAAGGCGCGACCTACCGCGCGGCGGTCAACGCCGGTGACGCCATGCCGACCTATGCCATCTGCGAGGTCGTCGAGAGCAACAGCGACCGTCTGGCCGTTGGCGATATCGTCGCGGCGGAGGCAACGTGGTCGAACTTTGTCGTCGCCGATGCGCGCAAATGCGAGAAGCTGCCAAAGGTGCCGCAGCTGTCGAACCTGATGTCCGTCTACGGCATCGCGGGCAAAACCGCCTATCACGGGCTGATCTCTGTCGGGCAACCGGTTGCGGGTGAAACCGTGCTGGTGTCGGCCGCCGCAGGGTCGGTCGGTGGCTATGTCGGCCAGATCGCCAAGGCGCTTGGCTGTCGGGTCGTGGGCATCGCGGGCGGGGCCGAGAAATGCAAATGGGTGACGGAGGAATAGGGCTTTGACGCCTGCATCGACTACCGCGCCCCCGGCATGTCCAAAGCCCTGCGTGC